>MDSV01137971.1_pt1 | contig 14650 bp, 15 predicted proteins | sample 810851 | NCBI WGS metagenome assembly MDSV01 (sample SAMN05326640, study PRJNA326480) | marine metagenome | isolation source: seawater | place: Atlantic Ocean: North East | collected 2012 | reverse complement strand
TCATTCTGGTAGCCGATTCAAGCTAGTTGGCCTGTTTGAATCTGACGAAGATATTCCGGGCTTTTTGCATATACGTAATACGAATCTAGCCCAGCAACTGGCGAAATTAGTTAAAGAACGAGGTGTAGTTGAACCTGTGAGTGATGGAGTAGTTTTTTTAGATTGGCGTGGTCAAATTGTCAGTTATTTTGTTATTGACGCAGATCCCGCAAATATAAAGAAGGACCTGAAACGCTTGTTACGCGCTTCCAAGATTAAATGACTATTAGACGGACATACCTGAATTTATCTATTGTGCTAATCGTATTAACCATGGTGGTCATGGTATTTGGTGCCTATGTTAGATTGACTGACGCTGGGCTAGGCTGCCCTGACTGGCCAGGCTGCTATGGGAAATTATTGGTTCCTGCTGAAAAAAACTTATCTGCTGATGACCAGTGGCTCGCCCAACGACCTTTGGAGGTGGGTAAAGCATGGCGCGAAATGATTCATCGTTATTTAGCTAGTGCATTAGGGCTTGGTATTTTGTGCCTAGCAGGGATTACATTTTATAGACGCCAGACTATAGGAGTGAATCCGAGCGTGGCCTACTGTTTGGTTCCTTTAGTTATGTTTCAAGGTGCACTAGGAATGTGGACTGTAACACTTCTGTTAAAGCCTTTAATTGTGACTGCTCATCTCTTAGGTGGTTTAATTACACTTTCTTTGTTGTTTTGGAATACCTTACAAGTAAAGTATTTAGACGTGTCTGTTAAGGTCCCGAATAAATTAAAGATATTCGTCTGGTTTGGGTTAGTAACGGTATTCTGTCAGATTTTTTTAGGTGGGTGGACGAGTACTAATTACGCAGCGCTCGCATGTACAGAGCTACCCACGTGTGGGGGTAAATGGTTTCCAAGTGAGCAGTTAGGTGAAGCATTCACATTGTGGCGAGGTTTGGGTATTGATTATGAGTATGGAGTTTTGGACACACCTGCTAGAATGAGTATTCACATGGTACACAGAATAGGTGCGGTAGTTACAACCATTGTGCTTTTGCTTCTGATTTGGCGCTCTATAACGCTTGGTAATTGTCAGATAAAAAAGCTTGCTTGGGTATTGTTATGCGTTCTCACATGCCAGATTTTTTTAGGGCTGATGAACATTGTTGGCGGACTGCCGATTTCGGTTGCTGTAGCTCACAATGGTGTGGGGGCTATTCTATTCCTAGTGTTAGTGACGATGTTGTTTTTCACCCGGACCTCAGATTGATATGAGCTCCTACGTACCTTTTTTAGGCGTTTTCAGTTATTGGTCGGAATATTTAAAGCTATGTAAGCCAAGAGTGGTAAGTCTGATTGTTTTCACAGCGATCATAGGAATGTTCCTGGCGACCCCTGAATGGGTTAGTTTGTTGACACTGTTGGCGGGCACTTTTGGTATAGGTTTAGCGGCGTGCTCGGCGGCTGCGCTCAATCATGTAGTGGAAAGTCGAACTGACGCATTAATGGAGAGAACGCGTAATCGGCCACTTCCTCAAGGAGGGTTAACTAGAGGTCAAGCGCTGGTATTTGCCATCGTTTTGGGCACCATTTCTATGGTTGTACTTGACGTGCTGGTTAATCGTATAACCGCGGTTTTGACGTTTGCGTCTTTGATTGGTTACGCTGTGGTTTACACAATGTATTTAAAGCATGCGACACCCCAAAACATTGTAATTGGTGGCGCCGCTGGAGCAGCACCACCAGTGTTGGGATGGACGGCAGTCACCGGATCGGTAGATCCACACGCTCTATTGCTGTTTTTGATTATTTTTGTTTGGACTCCTCCCCATTTTTGGGCCTTAGCGATTTATCGGCGCGACGATTATGCTAAGGCGCTCATACCTATGTTGCCTGTAACTCACGGGGTCACCTACACCCGTATGCAGATACTTTATTACTCTGTCATGCTAGTTATAGCAACTTTACTTCCGTACATCACCTACATGAGCGGAGTGCCATATCTAGTAGGTGCAGTTTGCTTAAACATAGTACTTTTATTTTATGTGATAAAGATGCAGTTTGACCATTCGGATGAGTTGGCCATGACTATTTTCAGATATTCGATAGTTTATTTGACACTGCTATTTGGGTTTTTCTTTATAGACCATTATTGGAGTGATTTAGTTTTCGTTATTAGCGACGTTAGTTAATCTGTTTTGCCGCTCTGAAAATTAGTAATAAAATCGGCTTAATTGGATTTAATATCACCTATTTGTGGTAGATAAGGTTTCATTTCTTCAAAAGCGCTTTTTTCTAGCTGGCGAATTCTTTCTGCAGAAACACTGTATCGGTCGGCTAGTTCTGCTAGCGTATTCTTAGGGTCGCGAAGCCATCGACTCACGACGATGTCTCGACTCCTGCCGTCTAAATTAAGAAGCGCATTTTTTAAACCGTCTTGTGCTAGATCTCTATTTTCGATTTTTTCGTTTATCGCTGACGGTTCAAAGGTGTAGTCCTCAATTAATTCTTCGGGAGCATTTTGAGCATCATCAGAGTCAGATAGCGCTCGTTCGAACGTTAAGTCAGACGCGACCAGTCGCTGCTCCATCGTTTCTATGTCTTTATTGGCTACGCCCAGGTCGTTCGCGATAACTGATTTTTCTGCAGAGTTTAGCCATCCAAGTGATTTTTTGACACTTCTGAGGTTGAAAAATAGCTTTCTCTGCGCCTTTGTTGTGGCTATTTTCACTATCCTCCAATTTTTTAGGATGAATTCATGCATACACGATTTTATCCAATAGGCCGCGAATGCAGCCAACCGCACTCCTTTCTCTGGATTGAACCTTTTTACTGCCTGCATTAAGCCCACATTACCCTCTTGGATTAGATCGCTTAAAGAGAGTCCATATCCGTCATAGCCACGAGCAATTTTGACCACGAATTTGAGATGCGACATTACCAGCTGACGAGCGGCATCTAAATCATTGTTATTGATTAGTTTTTTTGCAAGCTCTTGCTCTTTCTCGAATGAAAGCATGGGTACTTGGTTAGCCGATAAAATGTAATTTTCGAGCGACCCAGCCAGTGATGGTAGGTTGATATTTATGGCTTTGGACATAGATTATCCTTTGATAATGCGATTTATTTTACGATTTTAGCACTCGAGTAAGCTGAGTGCCAACTTTTTTAATAATTTATATGGTTTGAAGTGATCGCTATAGTCTTTTTATTTGTGGTCTCCAATATTACTTAAGAGTGAATTGACGAAATCTTTTGCATCGAACGCTAGAAGATCGTCCATGCCTTCGCCTATTCCTATATACCTCACGGGTAAGTCAAATTCATTAGCGAGGCTAAATAAAGCGCCGCCTTTTGCAGTGCCGTCTAATTTAGTTACGATGAGAGACGAAATATCGATCTCTTTAATAAATATTTCTGTTTGTCTGAGCGTGTTTTGTCCTGAGGTTCCGTCAAGTACTAATATAACTTCATGCGGCGCCGAGTCGTCTTGTTTGGTGATGACTCGTTTAATTTTTTTTAACTCCGCCATGAGATCGCCTTGGGTATGGAGCCGCCCCGCCGTATCGATAATCAGAACATCGGCCCCGAGAGATATAGCTTGTTGGTGAGCTTCGTATGCTAGTGATGCCGGATCACTGCCCGACGGCTTGGATATAACCGGGATGTCCAATTTCAACCCCCACTCTTGTATTTGCTCGACTGCAGCGGCTCGGAATGTGTCTCCCGCGGCTAGCACAACCATCAGTCCACGTTCTTTTAGATTTTTCGCTAATTTGGCGATGGAGGTGGTTTTCCCAGCACCGTTAACTCCTACCACTAAAATTATAAATGGTTGTTTTTGCTGACCTTCTATCGTTAGCGGCTGTTGAGCTGCCTTTAGGATCTGCTGCATTTCATGTCGTATGTTCTCAATTGGTGATTCGTTGTGCGAAGAGTTTTTAACGGCTGCTATTATCCGCTGTGAAGCCTCGATCCCTACATCACTTGTAAGGAGTACTCGCTCCAAATCTTTTAACAGGTCCTCACTGACGATAGTTTTATTTCCGAATAGGCCGGAGATACGGTTACCGAGCGAGTCCTTTTTACGTCCTAGTTGTTTTAGTAATTTGCTAAACATATGGCTTTTTAATTCTTCCAGCGATGTTGTTATCTAACATTGCATTTATTTAATTTATAGTTAGGGTCTGAGCTGTAATATAATAAAATATTATCTATTGTTACCTTTATTCTACTCTTTGAGGGTCAAAATTATGTGGCCGCACGCCATCTTATCAATTTTTACTACCATAGCTCTAATAGCCCTGCCGCTTGCCAGCCCTTTGTCGCAGGAATTTCAACTGTCAAATGGCTTGAAGTTAATAGTTCAGGAAGATCATCGCGCACCGGTTGCAGTAGTGCAGATCTGGTATAAAGTTGGCTCTGCTCATGAACATAGGGGCGTAACTGGAGTGTCCCATGCCCTTGAGCACATGATGTTTAAAGGCACGAAGGCTTATCCTGACGGCCTATTTTCTCAAATAGTAGCCGAAAAAGGTGGGCGCGAGAATGCATTCACCAGTTCCGATTATACCGCTTATTATCAGCAATGGTCATCAGAAAATGTGGGCTTAAGCTTTGAATTAGAGGCTGATCGGATGAATAATCTTGTTTTTAAAGAGGAGGAGTTTTTAAAGGAAATAAATGTAGTTTTAGAAGAACGTAGATTACGGACGGATGACAATCCCCAAGGCCTGGCGCGGGAAGCTAACAGGGCACTAGCGTTTCAGGAAAGCCCTTATCGCCATCCGGTTATCGGATGGGAGTCCGACATCAAAGGAATGCGATTAGATGATTTGGAGAAATGGTATCAACAATGGTACGCACCAAATAACGCCACCGTCGTGGTGGTAGGCGATGTTTCTTCGAAATCGGTACATAAATTAGCGCAACAGCATTTCGGTGGCTTAGCTCGTGAGAGAGTCCCTGTCTTGCGAAGTGCAAATGAGCGCATTAGTCAGGGAACCAAGAGACTTTCCATGACTAGTGAAAAGGCGCGAGTGCCAATGTTATTAATGAGTTACAAAGTTCCTTCTCTTGGTAGTGTGAGAATGTCTGATGAAATTGATGAGGCCGACGTTTATGCACTTGATGTGCTAGCAGAGGTGTTGGACGGTGATGCCAGTGCTCGTTTTGCTAAACATCTGATTAGGGGAGAGTCCCTAGCTACTTATGCGTCGATTGGATATTCGCCAGTATCTCTTTTGGACACGTTATTTTCAATTAGCGCGGTTCCAGCTGAGGGAGTCACTCTTGATCAGCTTGAAGTAGCTATTACAAGCGAGCTTTTAGAGATAATTCAAAGTCCGCCAACCCAGATGGAAATGCAGCGAGTGAAGTCACAAGTTGTAGCAAGCAGAGTTTATGCAATGGACTCAATGGAAAATCAGGCGACTATTATTGGACAGTTAGAGTCTGTAGGTTTGGATTGGCGTTTAAAAGATGAATATATTGAAAATATAACGGAGATTACAGCGAGTGATCTTGTCGCTGTTGTAAAAAAATATATTAGACCCGATGCTTTAGCTACTACCCAACTTTTGCCTGAGAGTTTGCTATGAAAAATTTCGTTTCGGCAATATTAGTTTTATTGTTAGTTTTTCCACTTTGCGTTAGTGCCAAAGTGCAGGTTGAGTCGTGGAGCACCGAAAATAATGTGTCAGTGCTTTATGCGCAGGTACCTGAACTAGAGATGGTCGATATGTACCTGGCTTTTGATGCGGGCAGTACTCGAGACGGTAAAAAGCATGGGTTAGCGAATTTAGTGAGCGCGCTAATTTTACAAGGTGCAAGCGACTTAAATGTTGATGAGTTTAACGAGGCAATTGGACTCACTGGCGGTAACCTCTCATCTGGTTCCAGCTCGGATATGGCATACATTAAGATGCGCAGTCTAACTGAGCAGGCTAATTTGGAAGCCGTGATGAGATTGCTGAAGTTGGCGCTGTCTTCGCCTAGGTTTGATGACTCCGACGTAAATAGATTAGTGGCAAGAACATTAATCGGATTAGATTTTAAAAAACAGTCTCCGGCGGCTGTGGCTCAGGACGAACTGTATGCCGAGTTGTTTGCAGCACATCCTTATGGCTTCCCCCATGAAGGCACTGCCGAATCAGTCAAGTCCATCACTCGCGACGATGTTAGTAAGTTCTTTAACGAATTTTATGTTGCTAAGAATCTTAATATATCGATTGTAGGTGCGGTAAATCTTAGGCAAGCTAAAGCCATGGCCGAAGAGATTAGTTCTATTTTGGTGAGCGGCGAGCGCGCTGATAAAGTATTTTCACCGCCGTCAAAAAAGACGCAAGGTATTTTAGTCAAGCGAAATTTTCCTTCAATACAAAGTCACATACGGGTTGGTGCGCGTAGTGTTGAGAGAGGTCATCCAGATTATTTTCCGTTACTAGTAGCCAATCATGCTCTGGGAGGAAACTCATTAGTTTCGGTATTGTTTAGATCGATTAGGGAGGAAAGGGGCTTAGCCTACTCGGCTTATAGTTACTTTTCTCCGAAATTAACTGGAGGTAGTTTAGTGGCTGCCGTGCAAACCGATCGAGAGAATCAAGAGGAAGCACTGAGCGTGTTGGATAGCTCGCTAGAAAAATTACGGCTAGAGGGTTTTTCGGGGAAGGACATAGACAGCGCTAAAGACAATTTGATAGGCGGATTTCCCCTAAGAGTTGACACTAACGCGGAGATTTTAAACTATTTAGCTATGTTAGGATTTTATAAATTACCTACTGATTACTTGGAAACTTTCGCTGGGAATGTTGACCGAGTGACGCGTGCGGAGGTTAGTAGAGTATTTAACCGATATCTATCACCAGAAAAACTGGTAACGGTAATAGTTGGCCCGAATCAGGATGGCGATGAGTAAATCGCTTGGAAGCGTTCGTGTAATTGGAGGAAATTTACGCGGAACTAGGGTTCCTGTTGAACATGCAATAGGTTTGAGGCCTACTTCGGATCGGGTCAAGGAAACGCTGTTTAATTGGCTCTCTTTAGACATTGAAGGAGCACGTTGTCTAGATCTGTTTGCTGGAACTGGGGCGTTAGGTATTGAGTCGCTGTCCCGAGGTGCTAGTACTGTTACTTTTGTGGAAAAAAATCAAGTCTTAGGCAGTGCCATCAGTACGTTACTCACTAGCCTAGGTATATCCAAGGCCGAGGTGTATCTGCAGGATTCAATTAATTACATTAAATCCTGCGACGCTCAGTTCGATATTATATTTCTTGATCCTCCCTTTAAATCGAACCTTTTGTTGCCTTCCCTGGAATTAATCGCTAAACGCAATCTTCGACCAAATGGCATGGTTTATGTGGAGTTTTTGAAAAACGACGTGGAGTTACCAAAAGAGTGGCGAAAATTGAAAGTTGGTTCGACTAAGAGTATGCAATATAGCCTTTTAAAGATGGGCTAAGGAAATTCCTGTTGGAAAGTGGTATAAATTATCTGATTTTCATATTTAGGGCAGTAAATTGAGTACTATTGCGATATACCCTGGCACCTTTGATCCAATTACACTCGGACACGTCGATATAGTTGTTAGAGCATCGCCCATGTTTGATCAAGTGATATTAGCGGTGGCCGGTAGCACGTCGAAGAATACGATTTTTTCTGTAGAGGAAAGAATTGAGTTGGCGTCGAAAGTTTTAGAAAAAATTAAAAACGTTAAGATAATACAGTTCAATGGTCTTATGGTTGATTGTGCAAAAGAAAATAATGCTTCGGTTATTTTGAGAGGCTTGCGTGCAGTAAGTGACTTTGAGTACGAGTTTCAGCTTGCTGGCATGAACCGAAAGTTGATGCCGGAGGCGGATACGATTTTTTTACCGACTTCCGAGAAATATACTTATATATCTTCCTCATTGGTCCGAGAGATAGCTAAATTTGGCGGAGATATTACTGACTTTGTGCCAAAAATTGTAAAAAACGTCTTGATCGATAAACTAGCGGCTAGCTCTCGTTAACTTCGGGGGCTGTCATCTAATTTGAGTCCCAAATCATAATGGCGCTGAAAATCACTGAACAGTGTATTAATTGTGATGTATGTGAGCCCGAGTGTCCTAATGAGGCAATCTATGAGGGTGAATTGCATTATTTGATAGATACGAAAAAATGTACCGAGTGCGTGGGACATTTTTCTGAACCGCAGTGCGTTGTTGTTTGTCCTGTAGACTGCATCCCGAAAGATAGTGATCATGAAGAGACTCAGCAACAGCTTGAGTTAAAATACTTATTTCTAAAAAAAGCTAAGTAGGAGGTTGAATTGAGTTACCCACGCCGTAAGTTTCGTTACATCTGCTTAGTGATTATCGCGCTTTGGTTTGGCGATACCGCCCAAGCCGAATCCGCGGTTGCTTCAGCGCACCCGGCTGCAACTCTTGCCGGTAAAGAGATATTAGAGGCGGGTGGCAATGCCTTCGATGCGGCTATCGCTGTGGCCGCAGCTCTGGCGGTTGTCGAACCATATAGTTCAGGGATTGGTGGTGGTGGCTTCTTTTTGCTTCATAGCCAGAGAGAAGGTACGAACTTATTTGTCGATGCTAGAGAGGAAGCGCCGGGTAAAGCCACGGCTGATATGTACTTGGATTCTTCCGGGGATTTCGTTCGCGACAGATCGTTGAATGGCCCGTTGGCCGCTGCGATACCGGGTTTGCCCGCCGGATTAGTCTACCTATCTGAGAATTTTGCAAACTTGACTCTGCAAGAAAATCTAATGCCAGCGATAAGGCTAGCCAAAGAAGGATTTTTAACCGGTGATCGCTATGAAAAAATGGCAGGTTATCGAGCCTCAGCTTTACGCTTACATAAAGATGCCGCGAAAATATTTTTGGATCAGGGCGACGTCCCTAAAGCGGGTTTTAGAGTAATCCAAGAAGATTTAGCTGAAACTTTACAAGCAATTGCGGTTTCGAATGGCGAGAGTTTCTATAGCGGCGATTTAGCGAGAAAAATGGTTGATTCAGTCGTCTCTAAAGGTGGTATTTGGCGAATAGAAGATTTAAAAAACTATGAAGTTAAGATCAGGCAGCCCCTCGTTTCGTCTTATCACGACGTAAAGATCATTTCTTCTCCTCCTCCCTCATCAGGCGGTATAGTGCTTATCGAAGCACTCAATATTCTCGAGCGATATGACCTTAAAAAATATGAAAGAGATACTTATATCCATTTAGTAGTTGAGGCCATGCGGCGTGCTTACCGTGATAGGGCGGATTATTTAGGTGATCCTGATTTTGTAAAAGTACCTTTAAAAAAGCTATCGTCTAAGATGCATGCTGATTTGTTAGCATCATCAATTTCCGACACAGAGGCTACGTCTAGTAGCTCATTACCACAAATAGGTAGTCGCCAAAAAGGGGCGGATACCACTCACTTTTCCATTGTGGACGGTCTAGGTAACAGAGTCGCAGCGACTTTAAGTATCAATATTCCTTTTGGAGCGGCAATAACTGCTGAAGGGACAGGTGTATTACTAAATAATGAAATGGATGATTTTTCAGCGAAACCGTTTACGCCGAACACTTATGGCCTCGTGGGTGCTGATGCGAACGCGATTGCACCGAGAAAACGGCCTCTATCTAGCATGACCCCTACTTTTCTAGAAGGAAATGATCGCATAGCTGTTATGGGCACGCCTGGCGGGAGCCGTATAATTTCTATGGTACTGATTTCCGCGTTAGACTTTATGATGGGTGCTGGGCCGATTGAGATGGTATCGTCGAAGCGTTTTCATCACCAATATTTACCTGACCAAATTTACTTTGAGAAAGATGGATTAACTTCATCTGAGCAGGAGTCTCTCAGTAAGAAAGGGCATAAACTAAAAGAAAGTGGGCGCAATTACGGCAATATGCAAGTTATTGTTATTGATAAAGCAGACGGCTCTGTAGGCGCGGCTAGTGACCCAAGGGGCGAAGGTTCGTCATTAGTTTGGTAGTTATTTTTGGCAATTTTGACAATAGAAGCTTGATCTTTGCCCTATCCGTTCTTGCGCTATAGCTCGTTGACAGTTGTAACATGGCAGACTTGCGCGACCATATACGGCAAGTTTTTGTTTAAAGTAGCCTGCGTCACCTTGTTCGTTTTTAAAGTCTTGCAGTGTTGTACCTCCGGCCCTAATAGCTCTTCGCAACACTGTTTTAATACTTTTACTCAACCGGCCAAATTCGTCTAAATCTATGCTGTTAGCAGGACGATTTGGATTTATACCAGCTGAAAATAGTGCCTCGCTGGCGTAAATATTTCCGACTCCTACAACTACATTATTTAGCATGATAAATTGCTTGATAGCGCAAGTTCTATTCTCTGCGACACGCTTCAAATATATTGCAGAAAATTGCTGGGTCAGCGGCTCTGGCCCGCAGTTCTTTAATAATTTGTGTTTCAGTGGATCTTGCTTTGTCCAAATAACCAGACCAAATCTGCGCGGATCTCTGAATCTAAGGCATAGGTTGTCGTTAAACGAAATCTCCACGTGGTCGTGTTTTGCTTTTGGGGTGTTTGGACTGACTACTCTTAAACTGCCTGACATGCCGAGATGGATTATCAGCGTGCCCTTGGTGAAATTAAATAAAAGATACTTGGCGCGCCTCGAAACCGTTCTCAGAGTTTGGCTTTTTAAGATGTTTCCAATATTTCGCGCAATTGGCTGACGAAATTTATATTGGTGAACGATTGTACTTTCAACGGTTTTATTTTTTAGTAGTCTTTCTATTCCGCGTTTCGTTGTTTCGACTTCAGGTAGCTCTGGCATAGTTGATTAAAGAAAAGATTTAATTATTTGAGTTGATACTACACTAATAAATATACTTTTGTGCTGTATCATAAGGGTGAGCTTAATAGAGCTTGTAAAATGAGAAAATCTTATGTTGCTAGTCGGAGTTGACACTGGAGGGACGTTTACCGATTTTGTTGTTCGCGATGAAGCTGGAATTAGAGTTCACAAAGAATTATCGACACCCAATAACCCCGATATAGCTATTATGAACGGCCTTTCGGCTCTTGGAGTGCGCCTCGACGAAATTTTAATCATACATGGGACAACGGTAGCCACAAACGCTGTGCTTGAAAAAAAACTATCTAAGACAATGTACGTCACCAACCGTGGTTTCAGTGATTTATTAACTATTGGTAGGCAGGCGAGAGCAGAGTTATATAATTTGACCCCACCTACTAAACTTGCTCCAGTACCCAAGTCGTATTGTGTTGAGATAGGGGGGAGAATAAATAGTTCTGGGCTACTTGTTGAAGATGTTTCTGAGCAGGACATGACCTATCTTGAGGCACAGGTTAGAAAGTTAACCCCAGAGGCTATAGCGGTTAATCTGTTGTTTTCATTTTTAAGACCAGAGATAGAGCATGCGCTAGCAGAACGACTGGCAAAGTATTGCTTTGTCGCCTGTTCTGTTGACGTATTACCCGATTACCGCGAATACGAAAGGGGCATTGCAACATGGTTAAACGCAGCGCTTGGACCTAAAGTTAGGAACTATTTAGAAAACTTAGCCCGGTCTTTAGACTATTCATCTTTGGCTGTGATGCAGAGCAACGGGATGACATGTTCTCCGGAGTACGCCAGTAATCACCCAGTAAATTTGCTCCTTTCAGGGCCAGCTGGAGGATTAATTGGTGCGTCTCATATGGCTAAAGCTGCTGGATTTGAGAAGATTATGACTTTTGACATGGGGGGTACGTCAACTGATGTGGCTTTAATTGATGGCCAGATTTCTCTGACTACCGAAGGTCAGGTTGGAGGTTACCCGGTCGCAATACCAATGGTTGAAATGCACACGATTGGAGCTGGCGGAGGATCAATCGCACGCGTTGACCTTGGGGGATTGTTACAGGTGGGACCCAGCTCTGCGGGCGCGGTCCCGGGACCAGTTTGTTATGGGCAAGGCGGTAAAAGTGTTACCGTCACCGATGCAAATTTAGTCATGGGTAGGCTCCCTCTAGAAACGCGGTTTCCCGGGGGTATGAGGCTTGATTTTGAGAAGGCGGTTGAAGCCATAGAGGATTTAGCTGAAGTATTAGGATTGAGTTTGAACGGAGCTGCGCAAGGAGTATTGGAGATTGTCAATAACCTGATGGGTCAAGCTCTTAAAGAGATATCAATAGAGCGAGGTATAGACCCGACAGACTTCACTTTGGTGCCTTTTGGTGGCTCTGGTGGGTTACATTGTTGCTCTTTGGCTGAGGCTTTATCTCTAAGAGCAATTTTGATCCCTGCAAGTGCGGGTGTCCTATCTGCGTTAGGTATGACGGTTGCAAAGCCTGGCCGCAAACTTTCACGTTCAGTACGGAAAAGATCTGAAGATTGTAGTGACGAAATACTAAGAGATATTTTTGACGATATGGTCAATACGGCAAGTGCTGAGCTTTTGCAAGAGGGTCATGGCGATGGTGACTTCAATGAAGAGTTATCAGTGGATGTATGTTATTTTGGACAATCAACGTTCCTGACGTTGCCTTTTGATTCTCTGAGTGACCTGTGTCGTCTATTCCCACGGGCGCACGAGCGCCGATATGGCCATATTCTAGACAAGCCTATAGAGATAGTAAGTCTCAGAGTAATTGTTACTGCGGAGCAATCCTGGTCAAATTTGACGACTACTCCTTTTCTTGAGGACGCGAACGAGGTATCAGACTCTAGATATCCTGTAATCGCCAGACATAGTATTAAGGGTGCCGTTCGGGGGCCAACTATCGTACTTGATAGCACCGCAACTATCTTTATAGATAATGGTTGGACGGGCAGATTAGACGTCGCAAAAAATTTAATCTTAGAATATGATTAGACAAATATCGCTTTCCCCTGTCTATCTTTACTCAGAGAGTACTTATTAATTTTGGAGGTTTATTTTGTACGGTTTTTTTACTCTTTCTTTTTGGGAATTCGTTTTTATTACCTTGGCCTATACGCATGTGACCATTATTGCTGTCACTATTTATCTGCACCGGAACCAGGCCCATCGTGCTATCGATTTGCATCCGGTTATATCGCATTTTTTCCGTTTTTGGCTGTGGTTAACCACTGGCATGAATACCAAAGAGTGGACCGCTGTACATAGGAAGCATCATGTCAGTGTGGAAACAAAGGACGACCCGCATAGCCCCATTATTCTTGGCGTAAAAAATGTATTACTTAGAGGGACAGAGCTTTACCGTTTAAGTGCTCACGATATAAAGGTAGTTAAACAATTTGGATTCGGAACACCAGATGATTTGATTGAGACTAAGTTGTATTCAGCCCACCCTATGGTGGGTATTTTAATGATGTTTTTAGCCAATACATTGTTATTTGGGTTGCCTGGCGTCACGATTACTGCGATACAAATGCTGTGGATTCCGTTATTCGCGGCAGGTGTGATTAATGGGGTAGGTCACTGGGGAGGCTATAGGAATTTTGATACTAAGGATGCATCGACCAATATATTCCCTTGGGGAATTATTATCGGTGGCGAAGAGCTTCATAATAACCATCATGCTTTTGCCGCTTCCGCTAAGTTCTCGATGAGACCATGGGAGTTTGATATAGCCTGGTACTATATTCGAGTACTCTCTGCTTTAAATTTGGCAACAATTAAAAGTATCGCGCCAGCGCGCCCATATATTAACTTAGATAAACCCTCACCAGATCTTGAAACACTGAAAGCGGTAGTTGCTAACCGTTTACATGTGATGTCAGATTTTAAAAAGATGGTCATGCACCGAGTCTATCGGGAAGAACTCAGTAACTCCTCTAGGGAGAAGAAGTTTCAGCTAAAGAAATTGCGCAGAGTATATAAGGCTCCTTGTAAGTTTCTGAGTTCTATAGATAGCTATAATATGGAAGAGATTTACTCTATAAGCAAAAAACTACATATGGTGCTTAGCTCATATAATTCTCTGGAGGATCTATACAGACAACGTGCCTCGGATGCAGATGTATTGCTTAAGCGACTAAAAGAATGGTGCGAAGAAGCCGAGCAGAGTGGGATTTCTGCGCTTGAGGAATATGTGAAAGTTGTTCGGGGGTATACGTTAACAGAGCTACCAAATTAATCGATTATTGCCGTTAAGTTACTTTATTTTAGCTTCTTTATAATTGACGTGCTTGCGAACTACCGGATCAAATTTTTTCCGCTCTAGTTTATCTGGATGCGTTCTTTTGTTTTTCGTGGTGGTATAGTAGTGACCTGTTCCCGCACTAGATACTAATTTAATTTTTTCTTGCATGGTAAGTTCCTTAGATCTTTTCGCCGCGGAATCGTAAATTTTTCAAAACTTGATCGATTCCGAGTTTGTCAATTACCCTAAGACCTTTCGCACTAAGCCGAAGCTTTACCCATCTATTTTCACTTTCAACCCAGAATTTATGAGAGTGAAGGTTGGGTAAAAATCTTCTACGCGTCTTGTTATTTGCATGCGAAACGTTGTTTCCTGCTACGGGTCGCTTACCTGTTACTTGGCATACACGGGCCATCTGATATATTCCTATTTATTTCTAAGAAAACCGGTGGGCAATTCTAGCTCGTTTCTTGCCGTTCGCCAAGTATTATCATGTTGTACGAGTGTCTGCATGCAAAAATAGACAAAAACGCAATCGTTAGCTACTTTAACTGTGAAGTGTTTATTATACTAAACT
>MDSV01092666.1_pt1 | contig 14650 bp, 18 predicted proteins | sample 810851 | NCBI WGS metagenome assembly MDSV01 (sample SAMN05326640, study PRJNA326480) | marine metagenome | isolation source: seawater | place: Atlantic Ocean: North East | collected 2012 | reverse complement strand
GCTTTTTATCTACCAGGATTTAATGGAGATTTAACTGCTTTAATATTATTTATTATAGCCTCTTTCACTGATTTTTTAGATGGAATGCTTGCAAGATTACTCGGTGAAGAATCAAAGCTAGGAGAATTATTAGACCCTATCGCAGATAAAATAATAGTTGCTACAGCTCTAATCTTATTAGTAATGGATGGAACGATAAGACAGTATGAAGTAATCGCTGCTATCATCATTTTAACAAGAGAAATATTAATTTCAGGACTTAGAGAATTTTTAGCAAAAGGTAAAATTAAGCTTCCTGTTTCAAACTTAGCAAAACTAAAAACAGTTTTACAAATGATCTCAATTGCTCTTTTATTGTCAGGTGATACTGGAAACAAAATTATTAATTTTCAGGATTATAATGCTCAAACGATTGGTATTATTTTGTTATGGTTGTCAGCAGCCTTAACATTGTTTACTGGTTATGAATATATGCGTAAAGGAATTGATCATGCAATTTCTGAAGATAATAAAGATTAAGCTGCTTTTTTTTTTCTAACTAAAGCTTGATAACTTTCATTTAAATCAATTATTGTATTACAAACCTTAAATTGATTTTCAGCAATACAAGATACTGGAGTAACTTCGGCTGCTGTACCTGTTAAAAAGCATCCTTCAAATTCTGACAATTCCTTAGGATCAATTTTTCTTTCAACGACTTTTATTTTTTTCGATTTAGCTATTTCTATTACTGTTCTTCTCGTAATTCCATCTAAAAATGAGTCAGGTGTTGGAGTGTGAAGATTACCTTCTTTGTCTTTAAAAAAAATATTTGCGCCAGTGGCTTCGGCAATGTTTCCCTCATAATCAAGCATAAGAGAATCTGTATAACCTAATTTCTCTGCTTCATGTTTTGACAAAGTACAAATCATATAAAGTCCTGATGCTTTAGTGTCCCAAGGAATAGTGTTAGGTGCTGGTCTTCTCCATTTAGAAATATTTAATTTAATACCTTCAACTTTAAGTTTAGGATCAAAATATGAACCCCATTCCCAAGTAGCAATAGCTACATGTATTTTTGTTTGCTGAGCTGATATTGCCATCATCTCACTTCCCCGCCATGCAACAGGTCTTACATATCCATTTTTAACATTTTGGACTGCGATCAAGTTATTACAAGCATTATTAATTTGGGACTCACTATAAGGAATTTCAAAACCCATCCTTTTAGCTGAGTAAAAAAATCTTGAAGTGTGTTCCTCTAATTTAAAAATATTGCCATCATAAACTCTTTCCCCCTCAAAAACACAACTAGCATAATGTAAGCCATGGCTTAAAACATGTACTTTAACTTCAGACCAATCAACTAACTCGTTATTGTACCAAATTTTACCTGTTCTTTTATCGTAAGGAATCATGATGATTATTTTTATATTATTTTAAAAAATATCTTTGTATCTATAATATGTCAATATAACTTACCAATATGAAAGAACTTTTATATTTAAAAGATGAACAGCTTAAAGAACTGATAGAAAATCTGTTTATTGGTTATAGGGAGTCATTTTCAGATTGTAGAAAAGTACTTAATAAACACTCTATTGGTTTGGCTCACCATAAGGTTATCCACTTAGTGTCAATGTATGATGGCATTACAATCACTCAATTATTAAAAAAATTAAAAATTACAAAACAAAGCTTAAATAGAGTTCTTAAGGATTTAATAGAACAAAAAGTTTTAGTTTTTAAAAAAGATGAAAAAGATACAAGAATAAAACATATATTTCTTAGTGATTTAGGAGAAAAAATTTTTGATGAAATATTTGAAATTCAAAAAAAAAGAATTAGTTCAGCATTATTAAATTCTAGTTCAGATGAAGTAATTAGTTTTGATAACGTTCTAAAAAGGATAATTAATGGATAAATTTATAGCACATATATTAGTTGTAGATGATGATGATGGAATTAGATCTTTGGTCAAACAATTTTTAATAGAAAATAATTTTCTTGTCACAACAGCTAAAAATGCGGAAGAGGCTTACGAACGAACACAAATAGTAAAATTTGATTTAATAGTTTTAGATGTAATGATGCCAGGAAAAAGTGGCTTTGATTTTGTAAATGAATATAAAAATAAAATTTTTACTCCAATAATTCTTTTAACAGCAAAGGGTGAGGCAAATGAAAGGGTTAAGGGATTAGAAATTGGGGCAGATGATTATTTGCCTAAGCCTTTTGAGCCGAAAGAACTTATTTTAAGAATTAAAAATATTTTGAATAAAACAAAAAAAAATAATGAAAAAAGAATTGTAGAATTTGATAATATAAAAATAGATTTAAATAAATTGTTGATTATTCAGAATAACAAAGAATTTAAAATTAATAATACAGAAAAAATAATTTTAGAAAAAATGATAAATGAACCAGGAAAGACTTTCTCAAGAGAGTCGATAGGTAAATTAATTGATTTAGATAAAGAGAGATCAATAGACGTCATAATAACAAGATTAAGAAAAAAAATTGAAATAGATCCAAAAAATCCAAAATATTTACAAACCTTAAGAGGAGCAGGATATGTTTTATGGATTGAATAAATTTATAAAAAATATTTTACCTAAAAGACTTTTTTATAGAGCTTTATTAATTGTTGCTGCTCCAATCATCATTTTACAATTAGTCATAACAATCGTTTTTTTTGACAGCTTATGGATAAAAACCAACAAAGGTATGACAAGAGCTATGGTGAGTGAAGTTAAAACATTTATAGAGGCTTATGATAATGAAAAGTATAACAAAAGAGATTTGATTAATTTATTTTCTGAAAATTTAAATTTAAATGTAAAATTTGTTAATAATAAACAATTCAAAAATCAAAATAATGAAAGATGGTTCAGTCCAATTGATAGAACACTTCGAAGAGAATTAAAATCAACTTTTGGAAATGAGAACTATTGGTTCGATACTTTGGAATACAAAAATTTAATTACTTTAAAGATAAAATTTAAAGATGGTTTTTTTGAATTTTTAATTCCAAAAAGTAGAGTTACTAGTTCTTCAGCAAGAATGTTTGCACTTTGGATTACACTTCCTGCTATTCTTTTGATTACAATTGCAATGATATTTTTAAAAAATCAAACAAGGCCAATTACAAATTTAGCAAAAGCTGCAGAAAGATTTGGTAAAGGTGAGAATATTGATGAATTTAGACCTTCGGGATCCCTAGAAATCAGGCAGGCAGGATACGAGTTTGACAGAATGAGAAAAAGAATCTTGAGACACTTAAATCAAAGATCTGAAATGTTATCTGGAATAAGTCATGATTTAAGAACTCCTTTAACAAGAATGAAGTTACAATTAGCTCTAATTAAAGACAAAAATTTGGAAAAAAAAATGTCTGAAGATATTAACGAAATGGAAAAAATGCTTAATGAATATCTTCAGTTCGCAAGTAGAAGTTTTCTAGAAAAAGATGAAATGTTTAATATAAGTGAACTAATTAAAGATATTATTGAAAAATATGAAAATAAGAATATTTCAAATAAAATTACAGACAAGATATATACAAATGGGCGTAAAAATTTAATTAAAAGATGCTTGAACAACTTGATCGATAACTCAATAAAATATGCAGACAAAGTAGATATTGAATTAAGCAAAATCAATAACAGAATAATTATAACAATTGATGACAATGGACCAGGTATTCCAAAAAATGAATATGAAAATGTTTTTAAGCCATTTTATAAAATTGATAAAAGTAGAGGAGATACCAAGTCAAGTGTGGGGCTAGGTTTATCAATCGCATCAGATATTATTAGGTCTCACGGAGGAAATATTATTTTAGATCAATCGCCAATAAATGGTTTAAGAGTTAAGATTTCTTTACCTTTATAGTTTTTTTTTTTATTTTTTTTTTATTAGCTATATCAAGTTTTTTTTCTAAGTTATCTAATCTTTTAGTTAAAATATCTACCTCATCCTTGCTTGCTAATTTCATTTTAAAAACAATTTCGTCTCTCTTTGATTTAAGAATATTGAAAATTTCATTTGAAAGGTCTTTATAAGAAATTAACCCTTGTTCAAATATCTTAGCTAATTTATCGATAACAAATTTTGATTTTCTCATATATTCTTCTTTAAAATTAATATACTTTATATTTTTTTATTAAAAATGTTTATTAATAATTTTGACCCAGTAGCATTTCAAATTTTCACCTTTAAAATTCATTGGTATTCTTTAGCTTATATAGCGGGCATATTATTAGGATGGCTTTATTGTAGAAAGATTATTATCAATAATGAAACTATTTTTAAATTATTTGATGATTTTATTACATACATAATAATAGGAATTATTTTAGGTGGAAGATTAGGATATGTAGTTTTTTATGACCTTTTCTATTATATCAAAAATCCTATCGAAATTTTTATGATTTGGAACGGTGGAATGTCTTTTCATGGAGGTTTATTAGGTATAATTATAGCAAGCATATTTTTTTCAAAAAAAAATAATCAAAATGCATTTATTTTTTTAGATTTAGTTTCAGTTGCAGCTCCTATTGGAATCTTTTTTGGAAGAATTGCAAATTTTATTAACTCTGAACTTTATGGCATAGAGACATCTCTTCCTTGGTCAGTTAAATTTTTAAAAATTGATACACTTAATAGACACCCTTCTCAGTTATATGAGGCATTTCTTGAGGGGATAGTATTATTTTTTATCTTAAGATATTTTATAGGAAGAAATTATCTTCAAAAACCTGGTAAAATATCAAGTTTATTTTTAATTTTTTACTCAATTTTTAGATTTATATCAGAAATTTTTAGATCACCGGATGTTCACCTGGGGTATTTAATATTTAATTTTACTATGGGTCAAATACTTAGTATTTTATTTCTAATATTAGGTTTAATTTTATTTTACATTAAAAAATGAAATTAAAAAAAAATTTTAAAATTCCAGTTGATCAGTTTATAGATAAAGCTCTTTACGACAAAAAGTTTGGTTATTATATGAAAAGAAACCCTTTTGGTTTTAAAGGGGATTTCATAACTTCTCCAAATATATCTATTTTATTTTCAGAAATGATCGCAATTTGGATAATTTCTTTTTGGGAAAAACTAAATTGTCCTGAAAAATTTAATTTAGTTGAGTTAGGTGGTGGTAATGGAGAAATGATGAAAATACTAAATAACTCATTTCAAAAATTTCCAAAATTTAAATCTGCTTGCATTATAAATATTTATGAAAAAAGCAACTATCTTAAAAAAATACAAAAAAAAAAAATTAAAAATAACAAAATAAATTGGCTTAAAAATTTAGATGATTTAAAAAATTATCCATCAATATTCATTGCAAATGAATTTTTTGATGCATTACCAATTAAACAATTCATAAAGAAAAAAAAATTATGGTATGAAAGATATGTTAATTTTGGAAATTTAGAAAAATCATATTTTTATGATGTTTTATTCAATATGAAGAAATTTGAAAAAAAAGTTCGACTGAATATTTCTAAAAATCAAAATTTTATAGAATTTTCTCCTTTAGCTATAAATTATTTAAGAAAAATAACCAAAAAAATTGAAAATTTTAATGGTGGTATTTTAATTATAGATTATGGATATAATGACAAAAAAATTAAAAATACTCTTCAAGCAATTCATAATCATAAATATTCTAATACTTTAAAGAATATAGGCTTATCTGACATTACTTATAATTTAAATTTTCATTTTTTGAAAAAAATAATAAGTGAATTTAGTAAGCTTAAAATTAAAATTACCAATCAAAGAGAGTTTTTGTTAAATATGGGTATACTTAAAAGGGCTGAAATAATAACAAAGAATCTTGCTTTTAGTCAAAAAGCAGACATTTTTTTTAGAATTAAAAGATTAATAAGTAATGAAGAAATGGGTAAGTTATTTAAAGTAATGCTTATAACAAAAAAGAAAAATAATTTTAAACAAGGATTTTAGATTGATTAAATCAAAAAAATTGTCAAAATTTAAAAAGATAAATCATTTTTTTTTTAATAAATCAGGCGGTACATCAAAAGGGATTTATAAAAGTTTAAATTGTGGTCTTGGATCATCTGATAAAAAAATAAATGTTTTAAATAATTTAGAAATAGTGAGAAAAAAGATTGGCAAAAGGGCAAAAAAAATAATCTTAACACATCAATTACATAGTAATAAATTTAATTTCATTTCAAAAAAATCTTCTTTAAATAAAAAAATTATAGGTGATGCTTTAATCACAAACCTTGTTAACACCCCAGTTGCAGTTTTAACTGCTGATTGTGTTCCAATATTATTATATGATAAACATAAAAATATTGTTTCAGCTATTCATGCTGGTTGGAGAGGTGCATATAAAGGAATAATCAAAAAAGTTGTGATCTTTTTAAAAAAAAGAGGCTCTAAACCAAAAAACATTATTGCAGCAATAGGGCCTTGCATATCATTTAAAAATTATGAAATAAAAAAAGATTTTCAAAACAGATTTATTAAAAAGAACAGAAAAAACAAAATTTTCTTCAAAAAAAGAAATCATAAAATTTATTTTAACCTAAATAAATATGTTTACTCAGAGTTAAAAATGCTTAAAATAAAAAATATAGAAATAATTCAAAAAGACACGTTTCAAATTAAAAACAATTTTTTTAGTGCCAGAAGGTCAATTAAGCTAAAAGAAAATGATTATGGTAGAAATATATCAATTATTATGATTAATTAAGGTTTTCAAATGAAACTTTTAACTGGAAACAGCAATAAACCACTTAGTAAAAATATTGCTAAATATTTAAAATCAAAACTTGTAAACTCTAGTATTAGAAAATTCTCTGATGGTGAAATCTATATCGAAATTAATGAAAATATTAGAGGAAACAGTATCTTTATAATACAATCTATATCATCACCAGCTAATGACAATTTAATGGAATTACTTCTTTGCATTGATGCTTTAAAAAGGTCTTCAGCAAAAAATATCACTACAGTAATTCCGTACTTTGGTTATGCAAGACAAGATCGAAAAGTAGTCCCAAGAACATCAATTTCCGCAAAATTAGTTTCAAATTTAATTACAAAAGCTGGAGCAGATAGGGTGGTTACAGTAGATCTTCATGCAGGTCAAATTCAGGGCTTTTTTGACATACCAGTAGATAATTTATTTGCTACTCCAATTTTTGCTAGACATATTAAGAAAAAGATAAAAAATAAAAATATAGTATGCATTGCTCCTGATGTTGGTGGTACAGAAAGAGCTAGAGCGTTAGGAAAACTTTTAAATGCTGGATTAGCAATAGTTGACAAAAGAAGACCAAAGCCAGGCCAATCAAAAGTAATGAATGTAATAGGAAGTGTAAAAGATAAGACTTGTATCATAGTTGATGATATAATTGATTCTGGTGGAACAATTATAAACGCCGCAAAAGCTCTTAAAGATAGAGGTGCAAAAGATGTTTATGTTTATATTACTCACGGTGTTTTAAGTGGAGATGCAGTAACAAAAATCAAAAAATCAGTGATTAAAAATTTAGTTATCACAGATACAATTGATAACACTAATAAACTAAAGAGCGCCAAAAATATTGAAGTTTTACCTATTTCAACATTAATGGGCGAAGCAATAAAAAGAATATCAAATTCAACTTCTGTTTCAGATCTCTTTAAATAATTATCTTGAGTTATTATTAAACTTGAGCTAAAAACCTTATCTTTTATGAATTCTTTAGAAGCAAATACTAGAAACACAAAATCTAAAGGTGATGTTAATACTCTTAGATTAAATGGAAATGTGCCAGCAATAATTTATGGTGGTTCTGATAAAAATGAAAAAATTTCTATTTCAAAAAAAATACTTAAATCTTTGTTAGAGAAAGAAAACTTTTTATCAAATATAATAACTTTAGATGTAGATGGTAAGGCGCAAAATGTTTTGCCTAGAGATATCAAATATGATGTAATAACAGATGAACCTATTCATGTTGATTTTTTAAGAGTCATACCTGGAGTTAAAATTAAAATAGAAGTACCTGTTAATTTTATTAATCACGAAAAATCTCCAGGACTTAAAAGAGGTGGAGTCCTTAACATAGTAAGAAGAAAAATTGAATTAAAATGCCCAAGTGAAAAAATTCCTGAGAGTATTACTTTAGACCTTGAAGGCATAGATATAGGTGAAAGCTTTAAAATATCTGCTGTAAAATTAGAGGAAAATGTCACTCCTACAATTCAAGGAAGAGACTTTGTAATAGCTACTCTAGCGGCACCGACTGTAATGAAAGAACCAGAAAAACCTGCAGAGGCAGATGGAGTTGAAGGAGCTGAAGGTTCAGAAGGAGCTGAGGGAGCAGACGCGACAGCAGCAGCTGATGGTGAAAAACAAGCAGCTGAAAGTACTGAAGGAGCTAAAGGTGACAAAAAAGAGGCTGGTGATAAGAAATCTGCTGATAAGAAAACACCAGAAAAAAAATAATCAATTAAAATTGAAAATTAAATCCAATTAATTTATGCTTTTATTAGTCGGTTTAGGCAACCCAACTCCTGATAGTGAAAACAATAGACATAATATAGGTTTTAAAATTATTGATGCAATTAATAAGAAATTCGGACTATCAAAACAAAAACCAAAGTTCAAAGGTTTGCTTACTACAGGAAATGTTGATGATCAAAAAATTTATGCAATTAAACCTCTAACTTTTATGAATAACTCTGGAATTTGTATCAGAGAACTTATTGAATATTTTAAAATTGAGGCCGAAAATGTGATTGTTTTTCATGATGACCTTGATATCGAGTTCGGCAAAATTAAAGCAAAGTTTGGAGGATCAAGTGCAGGTCATAACGGAATTGAGTCAATTGATAAATTCATAGGAAAAGATTATTCGCGAGTAAGAATAGGAATAGGTAAACCAAATAAAAAAATTGAAGTTTCAGAATATGTACTTAAAAATTTTGATGAAGATGAAATGATTGTATTAGAAAAAATTACAAATAATATCACAGAGTCACTTTCAGCCTTGATCAATAAAAAATTAGATTTATTTTCTAGTGAAGTAAATAATAAATTATGAGTTTTAAATGTGGAATCGTTGGTTTACCCAATGTGGGTAAATCTACCTTATTTAATGCACTAACTAATTCAAGTAAAGCTCAAGCAGAAAATTTTCCATTTTGTACAATAGAGCCCAATATCGGCATTGTACCAGTTCCAGACGAAAGATTAGATAAATTAGTTAAAATATCCAATTCGAAAAAAAAAATTCATACCACTATATCATTCGTTGATATTGCAGGATTAGTAAAAGGTGCATCTACAGGCGAGGGATTAGGAAATAAATTCTTATCTCATATTAGAGAGGTAGATGCAATAATTCATATGATTAGATGCTTTGATTCAAATGAGATACAAAATGTTAATTCCTCAGTTGACCCAATAAGAGATTTAGAAATTATAGAGACAGAAATGATGTTAGCTGATTTAGAGTCTATTCAAAAAAGGTTAGAAAAAAATAACAAAAGAAATATTGATGAAGTCCAGAAGAATATATTAGAAATGACACTAGATTGCATTAATAACAATAAAAGTATCAATTCTATTGTTGAAAAATTTGAAAAAAAATTGCTTAAACAAATTGGTTTACTCTCATTAAAGCCAAAAATTTTTGTTTGTAATGTAGATGAACAAAGTATTAAAGATGGAAACAATTATACGAAAAATTTTATACAAAAATTTGGAGAAAATAACACTATAGTTATATCTGCAGATATTGAAAATCAAATTAATCAATTAGATAATGAAGAAAAGATTAATTATATGAATATGATAGGATTGAAGGAAACGGGGCTTAATCAATTAATTCAAAAAGGATATAATATTTTAGAACTAGATACTTATTTTACATCTGGACCAGAAGAAACAAGAGCCTGGACTATTAAAAAAAATTGTACAGCACCAAAAGCAGCTGGTGAAATTCACACAGATTTTGAAAAAGGATTTATAAGAGCTGAAACTATTTCTTACGAAGATTTTATTTCTAATAATGGGTGGACAAATTGTAAATCGAATGGAAAAATGAGGTTAGAAGGTAAAGATTATATTGTAAAAGATGGAGATATATTAAACTTCAGATTCAACTCTTGACCAAATTTTCTTCATACTGAAATAAACTAATATAGTTAAAATTATTAAATAAACTATTGCTTTAAAACCTATCTTATGCCTTGTTTCAAGATGCGGCTCAGCAGTCCACATCAAAAACGTTGTAACATCTTTTGCCATTTGCTCTTCTGATGCCAGGGTGCCATCAGAATATTCAACTAAACCATCTGATAACGGTTTGGGCATTTTAATTTTGTTTCCGTACATAAATTTGTTATAGTAAACCCCATCATCTAAAGTAATATTACTTGGAGGATCTTCATAACCAAGTAAGACTGAGTAAATATAATCTACCCCACCACTTCTAGCCTTGACTAGAACAGACATATCTGGAGGGTATGCTCCACCATTAGCAGCTTGCGCAGCTTTTTCGTTTTCATACGGCATAACAAATTTATCAGATAACTTTGCTGCTCTTGTAAACATTTCGCCATCACTATTTGGACCATCCGTGATTTCAAAAGAAGCAGCAATAGCTTTTGCTTGTTCCTCAGAAAACTCAGGTCCACCCTTTTCCGCTAAATTTCTATAACTTACATACTTTAATGAATGGCAAGAAGCACAAACTTCATTATAAACCTGATATCCTCTTTGTAGCGAAGCTCTATCAAACTTCCCAAAAAGGCCTTTAAATGTCCAATCTGTTTTTAAATAATCACTTTTTTCCTCAGCAAGAACAACAGAAAATAGTTGTGTTGATATGAAAAAAATAAGAATAGTTTTAAAAAAATTTCTCACTTTACTAGTCTAAGACCTCTTTTTTTTTTACAGTTGCTAAGTTTGGTGATCCACCAAGAACGGGTTCTGTTATGCTCAATGGCACCGGTAAAGTTTTTTCTTTAAATCCTAAAAGAGGCAAAATTATTAAAAAGTGAGCAAAATAATAAGCAGTAGCTATTCTTGCTATAAATAAGTACAAACCTTCAGCAGGCATTGCTCCAACATAACCTAAAACTAAAACATCTAAAACTAATATCCAATAAAACTGTCTATATAAAGGTCTAAAAACTGCAGATCTAATTTTTGAAGTATCAAGCCAAGGTAAAGCAGCTAAAATGAAAATTGCTGATAACATTGCCACAACACCTAAAAGTTTATCAGGCACTGATCTTAAAATTGCATAAAAAGGTAAGAGATACCATTCAGGTACAATATGTGCTGGTGTCACCATTGGATTAGCTTCAATATAATTATCTGCGTGACCAAGAATATTTGGACTATAAAAAACAAAAAAAGCAAAAACAATTAAAAAAAGTAAAAGAGCAAAACCATCTTTTATAACAATGTAAGGGTGAAATGGAACTGTATCTTTTGATGGTTTTTTTATATCAATACCTACTGGATTATTATTTCCTGGAACATGTAGAGCCCAAATATGAAGAACAACTAAACCTAAAATTAAAAATGGGATTAGATAGTGTAAAGTAAAAAATCTTGTAAGTGTTGGATTGTCTACTGAATAACCTCCCCACAACCAAGTTACAATTCCTTCACCTACTAATGGTATTGCAGAAAACAAATTAGTAATAACAGTAGCACCCCAAAAACTCATTTGTCCCCAAGGTAAGACATATCCCATAAAAGCTGCTGCCATCATAAGTAAATATATAATTATTCCAATTATCCAAATTATTTCTCTTGGTGCTTTGTATGATCCATAAAATAAAGATCTAAAGATGTGAATATATACTGCTAAGAAAAACATTGATGCACCATTTGCATGAATATATCTAATCAGCCAACCATAGTTCACATCTCTCATTATGTGCTCTACACTCTCGAACGCCATATCTGCATGTGCAATATAATGCATAGCAAGAACTAGTCCCGTTATGATTTGCGTGATAAGGCAGAAAGTTAATATACCGCCAAAAGTCCACCAATAGTTTAAATTTTTTGGTGTTGGATAATCAGTTAAATGATTCGCTAAAGATAGAAGTGGAAGTCTATCATTAAACCATTTTCCAAACTTTGATTTAGGATTGTACTCGTGATCACTCATAATAATTTATTATCCAATTTTAATTGTACCAGCGTTTAAAAATTCATATTTTGGAACTGCCATATTTGTTGGTGCAGGACCTTTTCTTATTCTACCTGAAGTGTCATAATGTGAACCATGACATGGGCAAAACCAGCCATTATAATCTCCCTTATCATTTAAAGGCACACATCCTAAGTGTGTACAAACTCCTAACATTACAAGCCACTCTGGATTTTTTGCTCTGTCTTCATCTTTTTCTGGATCCTTTAGATCTTCCATCTTTACAGATCTTGCCTGGTCTATTTCATCTTGAGTTCTTCTTCTAATAAAAACTGGTTTACCTCTCCAAAGTACTGTAATCGTATTTCCAGGATTCAATTTGCTTACATCTACCTCTGTACTAGCTAAAGCCTTAACAGAAGCGTCTGGATTCATTTGGTCGATCATCGGCCATACTGCAGCCCCTACACCTACTGCTCCTACAGCATAAGTAGCTGTGAATAAAAAGTCTCTTCTTTTAATTTTTTTTTCTGACATCTGTCTGTTAATTAATTCTATATATTGATTAAGCTAGTTAATATATTATTACATATAATAAAAAAGTATTTTTTTTCTACTGAAAGAATGACACATTAACAATGAAATATAGACCAAAAATAGCCTTGTATGAACCTGATATTCCACAAAATACAGCTGCGATTATTAGAACTTGTGCTTGTTTAGGAGCAGACCTAGAAATAATTGAGCCTTGCGGTTTCTTATTTAGCGATAAAAGGTTTAAAAGAGTTGTTATGGATTATATGGATAATAAAATAGTGAGATTTTATAATAGTTATAATGATTTTTTTAATGAAAAGAAAAATCAAAGAATAGTTTTAATGACAACAAAAGCCTCTATGTCTTATACTAAATTTAAATTTAAAAAAAATGATACATTGTTATTTGGTAGAGAAAGTGCTGGAGTGCCTAGAAGTATTCATAACTTAATAAAATTCAAATTAAAAATACCAATGATAAGTAATAAAAGATCTTTAAATATTGCATCTTCAGTTGCGATTATTTTATCAGAAAATTTGAGACAAATAAATTAGCATCAAATGAATTTAAAAGTAAAAAAACAATTAGCAAGCAATTGGTTTAGAATCTTACAAAATGCAATTTGTAAAGATGTGGAAAATTTTGAAAGAAATAAAATTAAATTTTTATCAAAAACCTGGACTCGAAACGCAAAGAAAAATCAAGGCGGAGGAGAATATAGAATTTTAAAAGAAGGTAAAATTTTTGAGAAAGTTGGTGTAAATTTTTCAGAGGTCTATGGAAATTTTCCAAATAATTTAAAAAAAAATATTCCTGGTGCAGAAGGAAATTCAAAATTTTGGGCTTCTGGAATTTCAGTAGTAATGCATATGAACAATCCACATATTCCAGCAATACATTTTAACACAAGGTATATACATACATCGTACGGATGGTTTGGAGGAGGAATAGATGTTACTCCAAGTATTAAAGATAATTATGAAAAAAAAATGATTCATAAAGAATTGAAAAAAATGTGTGACAGGCACAATAAAATTTATTACAAAAAATATAAGAAATGGTGTGATGAATATTTTTATTTACCTCACAGAAAAGAAACAAGAGGAATTGGAGGTATTTTTTTTGATTATAAAAGAAAAAATTGGGAAAAAGATTTCAATTTTGTAAGAGACGTTGGTACAACTTTTCAAAAAATTTTAAATTTGGTAATTAATAGAAAAATCAAAAAAAAATGGACCTCAAATGAAAAAGAATTACAATATATTAAAAGAGGAAGATATACTGAGTTCAATTTACTTTATGATAGAGGGACGAAATTTGGATTACAAACTGGAGGGAACGTGGATGGAATTTTAATGTCACTACCTCCATTAGCAAAATGGAAATGAAATGGAAAAAGAACCAATAACATCAAAAGGATTAGAGAAACTTAAAGAGGAATTAATTTTTTTAAAAGAAAAAAAACGTCCAAAAATTGTTGCTGCAATTTCTGAGGCTAGATCTCATGGAGACTTAAAAGAAAATGCTGAGTATCATGCTGCAAAAGAAGAACAGGCACATAACGAAGGTAGAATTACAGAAATAAATGACATTATAGCAAGGGCAAATGTAATTGATGTTACAAAAATTAATAACGATGGAAAAGTTATATTTGGGGCGACGGTAGATTTGGAAAATTTAGATAATGGTGAAAAAATATCTTATAAAATAGTTGGTAAAGATGAAGCTGATTTAAAACAGAAACTTATTTATTTTCAATCGCCCATAGGACGAGGTTTAATTGGAAAAAATAAAAATGACTTAGTGGAAATTAGTACTCCGGCTGGAGTAAAAAATTTTGAAATCAAAAATGTAAAGTATATTTAATTTTTTACTATTCTATCAACTTCTTTTTCTGATAACTGAAAATTATTATTTACCCACTCCTGTTCAAGAATTTTTATTTTTTTTCCAAGTTCTTTTCCTTCCTTAAAACCATATTT
>MDSV01086326.1_pt1 | contig 14650 bp, 9 predicted proteins | sample 810851 | NCBI WGS metagenome assembly MDSV01 (sample SAMN05326640, study PRJNA326480) | marine metagenome | isolation source: seawater | place: Atlantic Ocean: North East | collected 2012 | reverse complement strand
TTTCCTTTTGTGAATCCAGAAATATCAATTTGATTATTAATTACTTCTTGGACTAGAATTAATTGCCCAAAAGTATTGTAAATATTGATTTTTTTATATTTTTCGCTTTCTTTGATGTACAATATATTTTCAGCAGGATTAGGGTATACTTTTAATGTGATTTGAGTTAAGTTATTTATTGAATATGGAACTCCTCCTGATATTGTTTTGTATATTTTTCCGCTTGAACCGCATACAATTCCAATTGTATCATTGTAAAAATGTACACTATTTAAATTGATTGAAAAATTAATATCTTGAATCTTCCAATCCTCGTTTTCTATGTATAACGAGCTATTGAAACCTACTATAATACTTTTTGAAGAGCCGTCTTCTTTTCGAATGATATGAATGTCTTTAAGCCAGTCTCCTGCAATATCAATTTTTAAAATTTCTCCTATTGATAAATTCGATTCATCAAATTCACAATAGGTTCCATTTGTACCAACAATAGAGGCTTTGGAATTATTACTTTTTTCTATGGCGAAAAATGTCTCACCTGAATTTGTGTTTTTTTGTGACCATATCTTCCCAGCATCTGTGCTGAAAAGATATGATCCCGCGGGGCCTACAGCTAAAACTAAGCTGTCATTAAGAAAAGCAACATCATTTAATCTATATATTGATTGGCTGCCTAAATTAATCCAGTTATCTCCGCCGTCTAATGTCTTGAATATATTTCCATTATCACCGACTGCAATACCTGTTGACTTATTTCTAAAGTCTATTCCGTTTATTCCAACAACATGCGTAAATTTTTCAGTCCAGTCTAATCCCTTATTAAGTGTTTGGAAAATTTCCCCCTCACTTGTTGTAAAGAAACCAATATTAGAATTTATAAAAAGGATTGATGTTATATTTCCCGACGCTGTTGTATTTATTTCTGTCCATGTTTCACCTTGGTCAATACTTTTTAAAAGTATCCCGTTTTTACCACCGCAAAATGCATTATCATCAATAATTTCAATTGTATATAAATCTTGACTTGTTGGGGTATTTATTTCCTGCCAATTACTATAAATTGGTGAGAAATAGAGTACTAGTATGAGAAGTAAATTTTTTTTCATGTTGAAATTATCTCGATTTAATCACTAATATCATTTACATTTTTTACTTTAAAAACTATTCTTCTGTTTTTAGATGATTTAAGCTCTTTAGCGATGGGTCTAGATTTTCCGTATCCTTTTGCCACTAACATATTTCTGCCGATACCTTTATTAACTAAATAATTAACAACCGTTTCTGCTCGTTTTACTGAAAGTTCCATGTTGTACTCGTTAGATCCTTTAGTGTCCGTATGTGCTCCGATTTCAATTCTTAATGATGGGTTTATGAGTAATAGTTTGTATAGTTTATTTAGAGCGCGTTTTGACTCTGGTTTTAGGTTATATGTATTCAGATCGAAATAAATGTTATTCAGTAAAATATCATTAATAGTGTCAATTTTTTGTAAGAATATTTCCTGTTTTAAAGTGTCTTTTTTGGTTTCATAAGACGTTGAAAATAAAATACTTTGATTAAAGTATCCATTTTTTTGAGCTATTATTTCGTAGGTTTTTTCGGGGATAATCTGAAATGGTTGATCCATTTCGAACTGATTAATAGGTGATTTAATATCACTCGTGATTTTTACCTTAAAAATCACGTTTTGTATAGGTTTTTTTATTTTTTGTTTTTCGTAAGCATAAAGTGTTAAATATTTTTTTGTTTGTTTTTTTACAAGAAAAATATCATCCAATCGAATTCCTTTGTGATATACTTTTGCTCCTTCTCTATTGGAAACAAGAAATGCGGTTTCTTTATCCATTTTTTTATAATACCAATCATCCCAAGATGTATTAATTGGATTGTTTAGAGCTGTAATTTTTTTTGTTCTTCCGTTTTTTATTTCTGTTTCAAAGATATCCAAACCACCGAATCCTCCATGTCCATTTGATGAGAAGTAAAGGGTTTTTTCTTCTTTTGAATAAAAGGGCGTTAATTCATCACCATTAGAGTTTACTTTTCTACCTAGATTTTCAGATTTTTTTATTTCTAAATTTTCATCAATGGAAGCCATCCATATATCATAACCTCCAAAACCTCCGGGCATTGTAGTTGCAAAAACAAGTTTATTTATTGTCTCTTTTTTTGGGCCTCTTTTTTTATAACTCATAATTATAGGGTGAGTACTCGAAAAATTATTGTTTCGATCGTTTATTTCCGCTCCTAATAGAATAGCCTCTCTCCATGTTGAGTCCTTTTTTTCCGAACAATATATCTTACAAATAGTATTTCCTTTGGAATTGTTTTTACATCTGGTAAAAAAAAACTTTTTACCATTTGAACTAAAAGTGCCGTTTGAAGTATGGTGATAAGGTTTGTTAATTATTTTAGGAATAAATAACTCTGCTGTATCAAATTGCTCATCTTTTATTTGTTCAGATCTGTAAATTTGAAAAGTTGGAGCAGAGTCTAAATAGTTTGTGTAAGTTAGTACTGAATCTGTTGCTATAGAGGAGTAATAGAGTTTGTTTTCAAAAGTAAAGGGAGCTAAATCAGTATAGGTAGAGTTGATGAAATTTGGGATTTTTTTTATTGAAACTTCAGGATTAGGTATTGATTTTAAAGATTTTTTACAATTGGTCATGAAGGTTTTACAACGTTTTTTATAGAGCGCTTTGTCATTTCCATTGTAGGTTTTACTGAAACTTAAAAAATGTTCTATTGCAAGTTCGTAGTTGCCAAGTAGCATCTGCATTTCAGCAAATTTAAATTCTGATTTAGGAAACATTCCTTTTTGAATTTCGAACAATTCATAATACCATTTTGATGCTTCCGAATAACTTAATAATTGTTCATTTAATTCAGCTATTTTAAGGTATACCTCTTTATTGTCACCTTGACTTTTGGCAATATCTTCGTATATTTTTAATGCGGCAAATTTTTTGTTTTCTAGCAGTAAGCCTTCCGCCATTTTAAGTTTAGTAGTCTTGTATTGAGCTAAACTTAAAAAGTGCAAAAAACAAAAAACAAGGAATATCGAGTACTTTTTTATCATAATAAACGGTTACCAGGGATTATATATTTTAGGTTTTTAGCACCTTTAAACATTCTATTAACATAGGCTATTGAAACTTCAAAAGCTCCTCTTGACTGACTAGCTTGTCTAAGACCTGATATGTTTATGTCATATCCTAAATCTATACTCCAGTTATCATGATTCATTCCAATGGTGTAATTTAGGGCGTCTCCTAATCGAGCATATAGCCCAATTTTTAAATCAATTTTCTCTACGGTTTTTCTTCCTAAATAATAGATTATATCTGTTCCAATAACTGTATTTATGTTTTTATTTTGTGTGGAAATGACAAAGGAGGGATCTAAATCAACTTTTTTATTGATTGTATATATACCAGATGCATGAATATTATATTTTCGATCTAAAGGGGATTCGTAATCGTAAAAACTAGAGTTGGGCTTATTTAAATGAAATATACTAGCACCAATGAGTATTTGATTTCCCAGTTGACTGTAATATGTCCATGAAGCGCCTATGCTCATGTCAAAGTTGAGAAGAAAATTGTTCTCCAGAATTTCATTGCTTGAAATAGAACCGAAATTTGCGGTTTCAAATTGAAACTGATTTTCAAAATTCAATTTATTTAAATCAATGTTTTTTTGAAATCCACCAATTGAAAAACCAGCTGCAACTAATTGATTTTTATTTGCCGTTAAAAAATAGTGATAACTTCCAGATAGATTGAATATGTTTTCGTTGAGTCCTGCATTTCCTGATTGATCGTTTAATAGTTGAATTCCCAGGCCAATATTTTGTGTTTTTAAAAATGGTAATGCGGCTTTAAAATCAGCATACAAAGCAACACTTTCAAAAGGAACACTCACACTATTCCATTGGTTTCTATAAAGAGCACCTGTTCGAATTGTTCCATCCATGTTTCCAGCTAAAGAGGGATTAAGAGCCAATGGAAGATCATTGAATTGCGAGAAATGAATATCTTGAGCAAAATTATAAAAGCTAATCAGTAGAAATAATATAGTCCCTTTTAGTTTAATCATCTTAAAAGAGTCAGATTTCCTTTTATTTCGGTTATTTCTCCAGATCTTTTTCGACCTTTTATATAGTATATGTAAGTTCCTGCATTTTGATCTTCGCCTCGTCTTTTTCCATCCCAGGCCTCTTCTATATTAGAAGTTTTAAAAACTAAATTACCCCATCGATTAAATATTTTAAATTCAATAAGTTCAATGTTTCCCGCGCTTAGGATTCGGAAGGTTTCATTCCTGCCATCCTGATTTGGAGAAAATCCACTTGGAAGTTTAAAAAAGTCATAAGGAGAAATTGATATTTCTCTTGTAATTGAGTCAGAACATTCCCCTAAGTTAGAGGCTATTAGTTGAACGGTATAGATGTTTTCTATCTCATAATTGTGCGCAGGACTTTGTGTTTGACTTGATTCTAAATCACCGAAATCCCAATTCCATTGGGTAGTATTCTCAGATTTATCCTTGAAAAAAACGACAGGTTCTTCCACGGAAATGTTTGAGGGAGAATAGTCAAAATTTGCTTTTGGCCATTTATAGAAAAAAAGCTGAATATTAGTATCTAAAATACAGTTTCCATTTCCATATTCAATAGTATATTTTATTTTCTGATTACCTTCTGTTGTAAATATATTAGTAATGGAATTACCCTCCTTTGACACATTTTCATTTATGCTGTAAGAAATACGATCTGCTTTAAATTCGTTTTTCTCAAAGGTGAGTTCCAACTTGGTCTCAGAAGGAATGCAATAGTTCTTATTTTGAATAGATATGGAAGGGGAGGGAGATTTAAAGACTGTAATTTTGTCTTTTACTGAATCTATACAACCAAGAGGACTGGTTTGCTGAAGTGTTATTTCGTATGTGCTGTCTTTTGAATAGTTGTAAACGGGAGATTTGGCTATTGATGAGTCATTATTACCGAATGACCAGGAGTATTTTGAATCAAAAGTTGAATTTGAATTATTTTGAAATTGGATGTTTTTTAAATCACAAATGACGGGAGAGTTTAATTGAAATTTTGCGTCAATACTATCTCCGTATATTTTTGGAAGGTCTGATAACTTATAAATGCATCCTAAGGAGTCTATTAACTCGATTATGGGATGATAAATTCCACCCTTTTGGTATTGATGCACAATTGAGTCTGAATTATCTGAATAATTAAAACTGATTGTGTTTTCGTCTCCAAATCCTATAATATAATACTTTGTTTTATTAAGGTTTAAATTAAATGTAACAGATTCTGGGATACATAACGTATCCTTATCAAAACTAATTTGCCCGCTTGGACCTCCAACTTCAATATGTTTAGTTTTTAGGATAGTATCCCGGCAATTTGCATGATTAGTAACAATTAGACTAATATCATAGGTGCCAGATTTTGTGAAAATATGTGTTGGGTTTTTATCCGTTCTTGAGTTTCCATCTCCAAAGTCCCATAGCCATTCCTCTACGGAGCTTTCTGTCGTATCAAAGAAAGTTGAAACGAGAGGTGGACATTCCTTATTAAATATATCCGCAGCAAATTTTGCATTAGGAATTTCTGAAACTTCAATATGATTTAATTTTATGAGTGAATCGACACAATTAAGGGTGTCGATGGCGTGAAGTTTTACATCATAAAAACCTGCAGAGTTAAATTGCTGATTAATTGATCTACTGTATTGAGTTAATGAGTCTATGCTCCAAGTGAATGAAAGGGAATTTCCTATTGATTTGTTTTCAATAGCCAGAATATCTCCTTTGCAAATGAGCGAATCCGAAACTTCAAATTTAACAATAGGTTTAAAAACTTCAATTTCATTTAGAAAAAAGGAATCGATGCATCCAAACGTATCAGTTGCTACTAAGATTGGAGAGAAACTTCCTGCAGATATATAATTATGATTGGGGCTTTCAAGACTACTGCTATCTGTTTTATCTCCAAATAGCCACTTGAATTCCTGGATTAGGGTTGTCGATTTAGATGCATTAGTGAATTTTAATTCATGACCACTACAAATTTGAAGTGTATCAGTGTAGCCAATTGCTTTAATTCCTTGAATCTTTATTTTTTTGTCGAGACTTTTTGTATAATAACCGATTTTCCATTCACCGTACTTTTTGTATTGTATTGAATACATTAATTCAAGACGAACGTTAAATAATCCCGTGTCAGGGAATGAATAATAAAAAGAGTCAACTTTATTTGTGCTTTTTCCACTGCGAACAATGTTATCGTTCACCAACCATTTTCTGCTGTATAAATTACCGAATTTGGCATAGGAATAATCTGCAAAAAGAACTGGATTTTCATTCAAGCATTTTTGGTCTACGATGTTAAAATTTATTCGAACTGAATCTACCGGAAATATATCTGTAATTTCATTCGAACATCCTGACTCTTGGTTTAATACTCTTGTTCTAATCTTATAAGTATTCCCTTCTTTAAATTCATGATAATTTGTGTCTGTAACATGAATTTGTAAGAGAGTATCTGTCGCAGAGTTAACGTATACATAGCTGTAAGGAATAGAGTCATAATTTAATGACGCTTGGTAGAGTCCAATTTGAATGGTAGAATCAGAAAATAATTCGATTGAATCATTTCTCACAAAACCATTTATGGCAATAGTAGTGTCCACAAAAGTAGGACGAATTACCTCGGTAAAACAGTTGTTGTAACCTATTATTAAATGAGTGAATAAATCGCCGGCATTAGGAAGTATTTTGCCTGTTGAAACCTTTGGTAAATTCGTGTCGGCAATGTGTTTGAATTCGGAATACAGGTGATAAGGCTCAGAAAAATTTATAAATGGCTTATTGGTGTTGGAATACTCAGGAGTTTTAGGGCATTCAATTGGGGGGGATTCGGGATCAGATAATAAACTATCTTGGTTTTTTTCAAACGCCCAGCAGTAATAATTACTTTCAATAAAGTTTGTAGCGTAGTTGACCGATTCAATAAATTGAATACTCTCTCCGTAACATATTGAATCGCTTACAACTTGTTCGAAAGAAGCGTTTAATGGTTTTTCTCCAACCTGAATAATCGCCTCATAATTTGCTGTGTCTGAACATCCGTTGTTAGTGAAAATTATGTACTTAATATCATAGTTTCCGGGTTCGTTATAAACATGAGTCGGAGTATTTTCTGTACTAAAGTTATTACTTCCTGAAGAGGGGTCTCCAAAGTCCCAAATTACAGAGGAGACAGTTGAGTTAAGAATATAGCTTGTATCTTTGAATGTGAGATTTAAGGGTGCACATCCTGAATAGATAGAATTAATTTCAAAAAAACGTGCAATTGGAAAAGGAACAGTTATGTTTTTGTAAGCTGAATCAGTACAACCGAAACTATCTCGAATAATTAATTTTGATAAAAAGGCTTCGGGAGGAATGGTATAAGTATGTTTAGGATTTTTATCAGAACTGAAGGTTGAATCTCCAAAATCCCAAAAAGAATCAAAGTTTTTTGCTTTACTTTGATTTTCAAAGGTCACTTCAAATGGATAACTACAAATATCTGCCGTGTAGGAGATATTAGGGATAGGAAGATTATATTTAATAGTTGTAGTATCCCAACAAGAGAGATCAATACTACTTTTTAGTGTTATTTCATAAGGACCTTTCCCTGAAAATTCGTGAGAGGCGTTTGATGTATAAGCTTTAGATTCTCCTGAAAAGTCCCATTCAAGTGAATTATAAATACGTGTTTTATTTTCAACATTTATGGTGAATTCATCCTCGTTACAAATTATATCCCAGTCGAATTCTGCTTCATAATTTCCAACTACTATGCTATTGGATAAAGTATCAGCGCAGCCTGTTTTACTTTCGGTTATAATTAAAGTTACTTTTGTGCTGTCAAATGCTTGATAAGTATGGGTTCCGGGCACATCTCCGGTTAAAATCGTTCCATCTCCAAAATCCCAGAGGTACTCTAAATCATTTCCGATTGATTGATTTAAAAAAGTTACATTTGACGGAATACCGCATACAACAGAGTCGAAAATAAATTTGGCTTCAGGTCCATCGAGTTTTACGTAATTGGATTTTGATAATGAAGCTTGGCAGCCATTTATATCTGTAATTTTCAGAAAGACACTAAAGTCTTTTATTTCTGTGTAAGAGGTGCTAGGATTTTGCTGATTTGATGTTATCCCGTTTCCAAATGACCAAAACCAATCGGTTATTGTTCCTGAAGTAGGAATTGATAAGTCTGTAAACTGTACTTCATGAGGTGAACAGCCTAATTGGTTATTTACTGTAAAATCAGCAAAAGGAGAGGGGTTAACTCTTATTAGAGCTGATTTTGTTTCTGTATGCGAACTGTTACTATCACTAACGGTAAGTGAAATAGTATAAAAGCCAGGTTCAGCGTAGACGTGAATTGGATTTTGTTCATTACTACTAACTCCATTTCCAAAATCCCAGTCCCATGAACTTCCTCCGGAAGAAACATCAATAAATTCGGCAACAAAAGGTACACATCCATTTTTATTTATGACATCAAAATCAGCTTTTAATTCTGTCTGAGAGAAAACAGATAATGAGCTTAGAAATAAAAATATTTTAAAAAGCGATTTAATCAAAAATAGAGTTTGGTTGCTATGCTTGAATTCTTTGCAAAGGTATGTAATAATATCAGATTCGTTTTTGCAACGACAAAACATATTAAATACGGTAAATGATGGGCGTCTTAATTAAGTACTATATAACCTAAAGATTACATAAATATCTTTTTTTTGATTTTTATCGAATTTGTTAAAAAATAGCAGATGTATAATGCTAATTCATGGAATCTGAGTTATAACTTAGACAAAAATTAATTGAATGGTAGCTCTGATAATATCAGTCTTAGTAGGTAATCTAATAATACAACTGGGCTTAGGTTTTTTGAATCAAAAAAACATATTGAAGCCTTGGCCTAATGAGGTAAGGGGTATTTATACAATAACTCAAGTTAAAAGAGCTGTTCAGTATTCTCAAGAAAATTTCAGATTTAGTTCAACCAGTAAAATTATTTCTACAACGATTATTATTTTAATGATCACTGAAGGTGGCTTTAATATTGTAAACAATTGGTCTATCTCAATATCGGATAGTGAATCGATACAAGCATTAATTTTTATGGGAGTTCTGATGGGGTCTAATCAAGTTATCTCTATTCCATTTAGTTATTATTCCACATTTGTAATTGAGGAGAAGTTTGGTTTTAACACTACTACCAAAAAACTTTTTTTGGTAGATACTATAAAAGGCTTATTGCTTGGCGCTATTATTGGGGGAGGATTACTTTTTCTTCTCGGGTTTTTGATTGAAAAAATGGGAAGTGATTTTTGGTTAATATTTTGGGGTGTAATTGTGGTTATTATGATTTTCGTTAATACATTTTATACTTCTTTGTTGTTGCCTATTTTTAATAAACTAACCGAAATAAAGGATGAAGAGTTAAAGTCATCTATTTACAAGTATTGTCAAAAGGTAGGATATAAACTTTCCAACTTGTTCCAAATGGATGGCAGTAAAAGAAGTAAAAAAGCTAACGCTTTTTTTAGTGGAATGGGGCCTAAAAAAACAATTGTTCTTTATGATACACTAATTGAAGGACAATCAAAGGAAGAAATTATAGCTGTTCTTGCACACGAGATAGGGCACTATAAAAAAAAGCATACGACTTTTAATTTACTCTTTGGAATGGTTCAAATGTTTGGAATATTGTTTCTTTTAGGGTGGTCCATTAATCAGGATGAGTTGTCATTTGGATTAGGAGTACAAGTATCAACTTTTTATACGGGACTGATTGCTTTTGTTATATTATTCTCCCCTGTTAGCCTTTTAATTGGACTGTTTCAAAATAGTATTTCTCGAAAAATGGAATATCAAGCAGATGCTTATGCAAAAGATACCTATGATGGTGAGAAATTAATTGATGCGTTAAAAAAATTATCTGTTGATAATCTATCGAATTTAAATCCACATCCTGCATATGTGTTTTTTAATTATTCTCATCCTCCAATTCATAAGAGGATTAAAGCAATTAGAAGTTGAGTTTACCAAAAGAGTTCATAAAAACTATTCCTTTTTCTGAAGAGGATAAAATTAAGTTAATTAATGGGCTTCAAACTGACCCCGTAGTTTCGGTAAGAAAAAATCCATTTAAGGAAAACAATCTTTTTGAGCAGGAAGATCAAGTTCCTTGGAGTCAGCATGGTAAATATTTAAAAGAACGTCCCGCTTTTATAAGTGATCCATTATTTCATGCAGGTACTTATTATTCGCAAGAAGCGAGTAGTATGTTTTTAGAACATGTTTTAAAATCTATTGATCTTTCAGGTCAAGTAATTCTTGATTTATGTGCTGCTCCTGGAGGAAAGTCTACCTTGATTAATTCCTGTATGCCTAAAGATAGTTTATTAGTGGCTAATGAAGTGGTTAAATCTCGTTCGTGGATTTTAAAAGAGAACTTGGATAAATGGGGTAGTAGCAATGTTATTGTTACGAATAATGACCCTTCTCATTTTGAACATTTTTTAGGTTTTTTTGATGTTGTTGTTGTTGATGCACCTTGCTCAGGAGAAGGGATGTTCAGGAAGGATAAAAACGCTATTAATGAATGGAGTCCTCGAAATGTTAACCTATGCTGTACGCGTCAGAAGAGAATTTTAGCTGACATCATTCCAACGATTGCTAATGGTGGTATATTGATTTATAGTACTTGCACCTTCAATAATAAAGAAAATAGAGATAATTTAAAATGGCTTCAAGATAATTATGAAGTAGAGAATTTAGAGTTAGACTATCCAAATGGATTAGGAATTATTGAATTACAGGAGAAAGAGCTTAAGGGGTTTCAGTTTTTACCAGGGATAACAAAAGGAGAAGGGTTTTTTATATCTGTAATGAGAATTTACGGAGGAAGAGAGAAATTGAAAGTCCCCAAAAGAATTAGAAAGCTACGGTTTAATGAATGGGACGGTGATTCCTCTTCTTTTCTAAAGAATCAAAATAAAAATTATGTTATCAAAGAGTCGATTCATAGCTTTCCTGAGCAATTTGAAACTATTTTGAAGTCCATTGTTTGGGATTTAAATCCCATAAAAATAGGTTGTGAAATTGGTCAGGAAATTAAAGGAAAAATCAAATATTCTCATGAACTGTCGTTTTCAAATGAACTAATTCCGGATGCTTTTGATACAATTGATGTATCATATGAAGAGGCGATCCGATTCTTGCAAAAGAAAGTTCTTTCTGAAGTTCCAAATATTGAATCTTGGGGGTTAGTATCATATAAAAAACAGCCTCTAGGATGGGTAAAAAAAGTGGGAGGTAGGTTGAATAATTACTACCCGAAGGAGTTTAGGATTCGTAAAGAGTTTTTTTAATTTAAAAATTAAAGCTTAATTTAATTCCTTGAGCGTATGGAGCACTTTGAAATATTGCAGGAGATATATTTAATGAAAGATCTTCTGAAACGTTAAATTCATAAAAGTGTGCATCCACAGTTGCATCTACAATTTGAAGCAAGTGAAAAACCAGTGAACCAATAATAACTTGCTGTTTTCTTTTTTGTGCTAAATCGTTTCGCAATTGAATTTCGTTTTTTGATAATTCAGAAATAATTTCTGCTGATTCATCAGTAAATTCATTTCCATATTTTTCAGCGAAAGGAATAATGTATTCATTGGAGCTGTAACGATCTTTGTAAATTAACATTTGATGATAAAACGAATGTTTTCTGTTAAAAGCATCGTAGTTGACAAACAATAGTATTGATCCACCCCAAATAATAGGAGCTTTCCAATACTTTCGATTATATAATTGACCTGCTCCAGGTATAAAAGTACTTAACAAGGAAGATACTAATGGATTGAGAGGGTACCTTTTTTTACTATCTAAAGTGTCTTTTTTAACAATTGTTTTTTTAGGTTGACTAGAATCAATTGGTTCAGAAATATTTTGTGCGAGCCCACAACACGAAATTAAAATTAAAAAGTAGAATATTAATTTATGCATCGAGTAATTTCATGATTCTTTCTAAGTCATTTTCGGACTTAAATGGTATAACTAGGTTTCCATTTCCATTATTTCCTAATTTCATTTTTACTTTTGCGTTCAAAAGAGAAGTTAAATCGTCTTTATATTTTTGGTGAGTAAAGGATAGATAGCTTCCTTTCTTTTCTTTAGTTTTAGAATCAAATTCTACGTTTTTATTAGCCTCCTTTGTTTCTTTAACCAATTCTTCAACCCTCCTAACGGAAAGTTTTTCTTTTACAATCATATCATAAATATAGGATTGCACATCTTCATCATCAAGCGCTATTAAAGGTCTGGCATGTCCAAAAGAGATAGTTTGATCCTTTAATGCATTTTGAATTTCTACAGGAAGGTTTAATAACCTGAGATAATTAGCTGTAGAAGAACGTTTTTTACCTACTCTCTCAGCTAATTCTTCTTGTGTTAAATCACATTCGTCTATTAGGCGTTTGAAAGAGAAGGCTATTTCAAGAGGATTTAAGTCTCTTCTTTGAATATTTTCAACCAAAGCCATCTCTAACATTCCTTGATCGTTAGCCACTCTTATATATGCTGGTATTTCTTTAAGTCCAGCTACTTGAGATGCTCTGAATCTTCGTTCACCCGATATGATTTGGAACTTATCGTTTCCTAGTTTTCTTACCGTAAGAGGTTGAACTAATCCAAGTTCTTTAATCGATGCGGCTAATTCGGATAAACCCTCTTTTTCAAATTCTACTCTCGGATTAAACGGATTGACTTCTATTTGAGAAATTTTTAGGTTGGCAATATTTCCAACGAGTTGGTTGCCTGTATCGGAAATACTAAGGTTAGATGTTACATCTGTTTTTGTATCCGATAGTAAAGCTCCTAAACCTCTACCTAATGCTTGTTTCTTAGCCATTTTTTATGTTTATCTTTTCTTCTTTATTTACTATACTCTCATCATCAAGTTCAATTATTTTATCTTCATTATCCATTTGAGTAGCGTTGTTTTTTTGAAGAACTTCTCGTGCTAAATTTAAATAATTAGTTGCTCCTCTTGAGCTCGCATCATGCATAATAATTGATTCTCCGTGCGAGGGTGCTTCACCTAGTTTAGTATTTCTTTGAATAATTGTGTCAAATACTAAATCTTGAAAATGAGTCTTGACTTCCTCAACAACTTGGTTGGAAAGACGTAAACGAGTATCGTACATGGTCAATAAAATTCCTTCTATTGCTAAATCATTATTCAATCGAGTTTGTACAATTTTAATGGTATTTAATAATTTACCCAACCCTTCCAAAGCAAAATATTCGCATTGAACAGGAATAACTACAGAATCAGCCGCAGTTAATGAATTTATCGTTATTAAGCCTAATGAAGGTGAACAATCAATTATTATAAAGTCATAATGATCTTTCACTTTATCAATAGCCATTCGCATCATTTTTTCGCGATTGGGTAAGTTGATCATTTCAACTTCAGCGCCTACTAAATCAATATGAGCAGGGATTAAATCTAAATTTGGTGAAGAAGAAGTTAGAATAATGTCTTTTGGTTCAACTTCATTTATTAAGCATTCGTATATTCCATTGGTTATATTTCGCGGGTCAAAACCTAAACCTGATGTAGCGTTTGCTTGTGGATCAGCATCAATAACCAAAACTTTCTTTTCTAAAACACCTAAAGCCGCTGCAAGGTTCATGGAAGTTGTTGTTTTTCCAACTCCTCCTTTTTGATTGGCTATTGCTAATACTTTTCCCATCTTATTTTGTGATTGTCTCGTTAATATTTAGTAGGGTTAAGTTTAACCCATTTTTTTCATAATGTTTTTTAGCTGCATGATGATTGATTTCAATATAACCAAATGAATCGTAATGCATTCCTATCACATCCTGAACTCCAGCAAATTGAGCTGCAATAGCAGAGTCTTCAATTCCCATTGTAAAATTATCTCCAATACATAGGAAGGCGAAATTTAAATTATGGTATTCCCCTAGTAATTTCATATCATATGTAAGAGCAGTATCACCAGAGTAGTAAAATGACATCTTTGTAGATTCTACAACCCAACCTCCTGGATTTCCTCCATAGGTTCCGTCTGGAAGAACTGAACTGTGAATTGCATTTACATATTTTGCAGTTATCCCGTTTTTAAGTTCAATTTTTCCTCCATGATTTATAGGGTGATTGTTTTCAATTCCCTTTTTGGAAGCAAACCATGAGACGATTTCAAAATTAGAAATTATTTTAGCTCCGGTTCTTTTAGCTATATAATCTACATCTGCTACATGGTCTTCATGTCCATGAGAAATAAGAATATAATCTGCTTTAATTGAATCTAAATCAACCTTGTTTGCAATTGGATTAGGAGTTATAAAGGGGTCAAACAATATTTTAATATCGTTCAAGTCAACTAAAAAGCAAGAATGTCCGTAGTACGTAATGTTCATCGTTAATTTAAATGCTTAAATTTGTTGAGTATCCTTTGAATTAAGCAATTCGGCTCTCAATAAGGTACAGCAAAAATAAGTCATTCATACATTGATTTGAAGTCGAATTTTAAACAAATTTTTGTGA
>MDSV01060802.1_pt1 | contig 14651 bp, 8 predicted proteins | sample 810851 | NCBI WGS metagenome assembly MDSV01 (sample SAMN05326640, study PRJNA326480) | marine metagenome | isolation source: seawater | place: Atlantic Ocean: North East | collected 2012 | reverse complement strand
TAGCAGATCCAGCAGCATCATCAGCAGCTGAATTAATTCTAAGACCAGATGACAATCTTTCCATTGCCTGATCTAATTTATCATTTTGTATTTGCATATTTTTTTGAGCGTTGAGAGCACTCACATTAGTATGTATGCTATTCATAATCATCTCTCCATGTGATGTTTAACGTAATTTGAACATCGCTTGTTGAGAAAAGTTATGATCTCCACCGCTCAAATCTCCACAATAAGCTGTTCATAAATAAGTACGACCACATGAAAAAAACTTTAATTTTATTTATTAATAAGTGAAAATTATTTATTAAAATGATTAAATCTCAAATTAAAAAATTTAAATTTTACAAAAAAAATCTATTAAAAACAGCATGTTATAAAGAAAAAAAATTTGAAGCTCTATATAGCAAAAAAAATGCCAAAATTAAAAAAATGGTATTAAAAATACTCTCTAATCGTCTTTATTCATTGCTTCAAATAAATTTGTAAGATATTCACCAGTAGATTTAAGACTTGTTACAGCTTGTTCCATGCTTGTGAATTGTTGTATATATCTTTCTCTCAAAGATTTCATTTGGGAGTTTAAGTCAACTAATAAAGCTGACTGATCTGTTACTTCTTTGTTAATTGTTGTTTCTCTAGTTGAGAGTTGTCCGCTAGAAGTATTGAGAGTATCTGTTAAAAAAGTCGTTAGTTTTTCAATCAAACTTTGTCCATAAAAAACTGTGGCATTGGCGCCAAGTCCAGAATACTTTACTTTTAATCCTGCAGCATTACCTGAAGAAATTGTAAATATATTATTTGCAATATCAGCAGACATTGTATCTCCGTCAAGTGTTGCTGAACCTGTAACACCAGTTGTAGTGATCCCCGCTCCAGTAAAACCTAATGTAATAGAGCCTGCTGTATTAGCAGATGGAGTTATTGATGAAATTGTTTGAAAAGTCTTGGAACCAAGTACTGTAGCATTTGCAGCAGGCCCTGTAATAACTTCAGTTTGAGCATTACCAGACATATCTGTTCCCACAACTGTAAAAGTTTTTCCACTTTCATCTCCACCAGCACTTACAATTGAAGGTCTTTTTCCTGCAAGATCAACAAAAGCTGACTTTGTACCAACGTTTACGCCAGAAGCGGACGCATTTGAGGAAATTTGAGTAATATTTTGGAAAATTTTGGTTCCTGTAACTGTGTTACCGGCAGTAGGACCAGTAATTGTTTCGGTTTGTGCGTTTCCATTAATATCTGTTCCTGTAATGGTAAATGTTACAGATGATAAATTATTTGAACTTCCTACAGTTACAAATGAATTTAGATTGCTAGCAGAACCTGAACTTGTTTGTGCACCGTCAAGTGTAAAGTTACCTGAACTTCCTCGTGTTTCGTTATCAACCAATCCATCTGGATCAGTTGTAGTAACGGAAGCTCCGTTTAATGTTAAGGCTGTGCTCGCAGTACCGGACTGAGATGTACCAATATTATCTGGGTCTGTGGTACCAACAAACTTAAGAAATCCGTCTAGGTTACTTCCTATGGCATTGACAACCATTGAAGATGACGTGCCAATTGACCCTGAAGTAATCGAATAACTGCCATTTGCATGAGTAACAACAACAGATTTTCCAGCAGCACTTAAGGTACTATCTGCATTTATTGCAGTTTGAATAGCTGTTGCAAGTGCTGCTTCTGAAGTATAATGAGCTGCGGGTACACTTACAGAGCCAGATTGTGTGCCATCAACTGTAACTTGGATTGTATTATTTGATGCCGTTACTTCAGGTGAAGTATCATTACTAACTAAACCAGTGAATGCTCCTGAAACGTATGCTGTCATCGCAAAAGTATATGAACCCGCTACAGGCGCTGATGTTGCTGCTCCACTTATAGTTAACAAGCTTGAAGAGGACGAATACATAGAATTAAAAATTGCATCAAGTGAAGTTGGGTTATTTTTTAGCTCATTTTCTAAAACAGTAGTATTAAGACTTAATAATCCATCTTTTTCTGTTCTAACACCTAAATTTGACAAATAAGCTCCATTTGAACCAAACCCAACCAACTGAGATGAAGTAAGTGAATTGAGCCTGCTCTGAATACTTTTTATTACTGGATCGTCAGATAAATCACCTGCATTTTTTGTAGAGGACCCTCTAAACGTCTTTTCATTTAACAAGGTTCGTGTGTCATTAACTGCTGTTACAAAAGATTGTAAATTTGTTGAGGCGCTACTCGTATCAACTGATCCACTTAAATTTGCAGGTGTATCTGTGCCGTTTACTGTTGTAGATGAATTAAGATTAACTTCATATCCTGTAAATAAATCTGATATTGTATTTGAAGATCTCGTTAATGAAATCCCATCAACTGTGAATGAAGCATCTGTTCCAGCTAATTTTTGTTTTGATGCATTTGTAGTTGTATTATCAATTGAAGACAAACCTGAACCAGATGGGCTTTCTGTTGCCGTAACCCTTAAGGCATTTTCTTTACCATCATTTGATTTTAAAACAAGAGTAAAAGTATCATCTCCAGCACCTAAAACACTTGCTGTAACACCATAATTTAAAGCATTTATTTTATCTTTGAGAGACTCTAGGGTATCCGTAGAATTAACCGTAAGAGATTTTGAAGAAACTGTTGAACTTGCTACAAAACTACCAGAAGACCAGTCGCCTCTTTCAAGTACTAGACTACCTCCTCCTACCAGAGATGTGTTTGATGTATAATCTTCAAAAGCTAATGTCTGTCCTTTTGCTAATGTTGAAATGCTAATTGTAGAGTTTATAGCCACAGCTGTAGATGGATCTGAAATTTTTGCTGTAATAGCTGAACTTGTTGAGTTTACATTTAAGGAAGTATTCCCTTTGAGGGTTGTCAGAGCAGTTGAAAGCTTTGACAATGCACTCTTAATTTCTCCTATCGCAGAAATGGCAGTGTTTTTAGCATCTATTTTAGTTTGAATCTGATTTTCTTGAGGAACTTTTTCAGCATCAACAAGACTGTCAACAATTTGAGTTATGTTTAAACCACTGCCTGATGAGTTTATGGCACTTAAATAATCTACTGTCATTAGACATTACCTAATAAAATATTAATTATTAATACGGACATTAAAATGCAAGTTTTATGCCTCAATCTAATTAAAAAATATAAATTAATTAAATTTATTACTTATTTTCAATGACATTTATGAAAAATTATGTAGTAATTTTAATGAGGCTGATTATGTTCAAAAAAATAAGCACAAAAGCAGTAAAAGATAATTTTTCATTATTAGTAATCGCTGCTTTAGTTGGTACAATAGTTTCGTTTGTTGCCCAATTATTTATTATTAGTGCAAAAAATATATTTCAATTCATGTTCTATAACAATTTTACATTAACTGTTGATATTGGAAATATCTCATTGAATTTATTACCATTTCTAATATGTGTGCCGGGTTCTATAATAGTCGGTCTTTTAATGTATTATCTAAAATTACCAAGATGGTTTGGACCTGCTGATACTATTTACGCAGCTCATCATAGAGCTGGTATTTTAGACTTAAAAGGCGGATTTGGTTCTACATTAGCTTCTTTTATTTCTATAAGTAGTGGTGCTTCAGTGGGTATATACGGACCACTTGTTCATTTTGGTGCTACAATATCATCATTTATAAGAAGACAAACATTTATACCAAAAATACCACATGATATAATTATCGGAAGCGGAGTTGCAGCAGCAATTTCTGCTGGATTTGGAGCACCGTTAGCAGGAATTATTTTTGCTCATGAAACTGTATTAAGACACTTTTCAATGAAAGCTGTTGCAGCACTGGCAATTTCATCCATGGTTGCCAACTTTTTTGCTGCTAAAATTGGAATAGTAAGCCCTCCACTCCTGTTGACAGCCATCCCATTTGAAATGAGCGAAATTCTTACTAGTTTAGCTTTAATTGGTCCTTTTGCAGCCATAGTTGCAGTTGGTTTTATGAAACTTATAATTTTTTTGGGTACTGTACCATCAAAGTTAAACTTAAAAAATTGGCAAGCTCCAATAGTTGCTGGCTTCGCTTGCGGTTTATGTGGAATGTTTTTTAGTGAAGTATTAGGTCTAGGTACAAAAACCTTAATGAATGTAATAACAAGTGAACAAATGGTCGTTTATCTAGTAGCTCTGCTAATAGGGAAATTAATTTTGACTAGTGTTTGTATTGGATTTGGATTTTTTGGAGGAACATTCTCACCAGCACTTTTTTTGGGTGGAGTTTTAGGTGCTATAATTTTTCATCTACCTTTAACATCTTTTAACCCAGATTTACTTTCTGTTCTTGCTGTGTCTGGGATGGCTGCTGTTGCCAGTTCTGTCATTGGAGCACCAATAACAGCAATCATATTAGTTTTAGAACTTACAGGATCTTATGAGTATGCAATCGCAGCTACTTTTCCAATAGTAGTTTGTTCATTTATTACCAGTAGGACTTTTGAAAACAGTTTATTTGATAAACAGTTAATAACAAGAGGTGTTGCAATAACCAAAGGAAGAGAACAAATACGCTTGAATGAGGCACTTATTCGAGATTATCTTGATAATAAATACACAAGAATTAAACCAACTACAACAATTGAAAATACAGTTAATTTGTTAATAAAAGAGAAAAATACTGAGGGATACATAGTTGGGAAAGATAATAAATATTTAGGTAAAGTTAGTCTTGTAAATTTAATAAACAAGAAAGATTCTAATTTATTTGATCAAGCTGAAAAAAAACCTCTCATTATTGATCCTAATTCTAATTTATTATTTGTTATTAAAAAATTATCAAAGTTCGTTGGAGAAAGTATACCAATTGTTGATAAAAAAACTAATGAAATGATAGGTATTATCTCTGAAAATGATGTTTTACAAGCTTATTTAGATATATCTGAAGAAATCAATCAAATTGAAAAACATTAAGTTCAAATAATATCCTAAACATTTCTTGCATAAATCCGTACTAAATACTGAAACTAACTTTAAGAATGTTTTGGGGATTAAAATGAATTACAATGCTTCTATTAAAAACTATATAAATGACGATATAGCTGCAAAAACATCAAGTCTTGACCCTCATAAAATTATTGAGGAAGTTTTAATAGATCTAAAAAAAAATATGGCTACATTAGCTTATTCATTAGATCATGAGCCTGTTATATCTTCAATTAAATCTAACAGTTTTTCTAAGTCACTTACTGCTATTTATATTCTTCAATCCAGTTTAAATTTTGAAAAAGGCGAGGAGATCGCTCAAAATTTGTATAACATATATGAATTTTGTAAGGATAGTATAATGAAGGGTTTCAGTAAGAGAAACTCTAAATTAATTTATGATGCCATTCCACCTATTGAAGAGATTTTAGATGGCTGGAAACAAATAAAATAATTAGAGTATTGATTTAAAAAAAAAAAGGTTTAAATATAAACAAATATTTGAGTTGTTAAATCTAGTGGGTATAAGATGCAAAATTTTTGTCCTGAATGGATATTTGGTATTTGTGGAGCAAATACGAGCAAAGAGTTTCTTTCGTCTAATAACTCAATTGCTGCTATATCAAAAAAATACGCTAGTGCTCTTTCAGAAAAATATAATGAGATCAGATTTGAAGAAATACTAGATTTATCCGAAAATATACTTCAATTTTTATCAGATATTAACGCTGGTGAAGAAGCTGTTACTTACATAGATGACTACATACATTATAGAACAAAGTTTCAAGCTTCTGGTACAGAAAGAAAAATTTCTGGGATGTTTTCTTCTGCTTTTGACGGTTCTAAAATTAAGGAATATGGAACAAAGGAAAGTTTTAAAGTCTTTAAGGCTACGATATTTAGTATTAGAAACGAAGCTTTTCCAAAAGCAACACCAGGATGGTTAATTACAGATGTCGAAGATATTGACTGGCTTGGAGAGCTTTTCAACAAAGAAACAGATTTATTTTAAATTTGAATTTAATTTATCTTAAGTAATCAAATAAATTCAACTGTGAAATTTTAACAAAAGACTGTTGACTAGCCTGCATAGATGTTAACTTACTTTGAAGCTCTGTTACAAGAGCAGCTAAATCAGCGTCTTTTAGATCACTTACATCTTTTTCAACGCCTAGTCTACGACTTGCTAACAACTCCACTTGTCTAGTTAAAGAATTTGTTCTAGCGCCAATTTCACCTCTGTTATTAGAAATATGTACTTGTGTAGACGCTATGTTGTCAATCTGTTTGGATGGTAACTGATTGTTATCAAATAATTTTTGAACTGTACCTATATTATTCCCTGATCCATCAGTTGGCTGAACATTAAAAAAGGATAATGGGTTTTTTTGGGCTCTGTTAATTCCATATACAGAAAGATTTTTTATTTCCATTGGTCCATTTACAGTGTCTGTCAATTTTATTGTTTTTCCATCTTCATTTATTGTGGCAGTAACACCCGTAGAACTGAGATTAATTTGTTTTACAAATTCAGAAGGGTCTTCTCCAGTAATTTCTGTTGTAATTGTTGCGGTTCCTAAATTTCCTGTTAAATCAAATGTCCAAGTTCCAGGATCTTTGTTCTCAAATGTTAACTCTGCAACTCCTGTTGACTTTACAGAGTTAACCCCACTTGAAGCTGATCGTATAGAAAAACTTATATCCTCTAACATTTGAAAAATTGATACATTTTCTCCAGATGGTCCTTTAACAGCTTGAAACAAAGTCCCTCCATCCAAAGTTGTTTCCATGACCCTGGATTCTGAAATTGATAGAGAAGATATTCCTCTATCACCCTTGTAATTTATTCTACCTGCTAAATCCTTTACAAATGGCATTGTACTAGTTTTATAACCACTAAATAAATAGCTTCCATTACTATCTTGAGCATTAGCAAGACTTAAAATTTCATCTTTCATTACATCAACTTCTAATGCAATTGCGTCTCTATCTGTGGCACCTAAGACATCACTTGATGCTTGGATAATTAGTTCTTGAGCTCTAATCATTATATTGGATAAATTTTCTAAATTTTTGTCTAAGAGTGTAAGTCTGTCAGATGCTGAATTAACATTACGTTCATATTGTTCTATTTGTTTTTTTACAACGTTTAAACCTGATAATTCAACTGATCCAACAGGATCATCTGAAGCGCGTAATATATTTTCCCCAGTAGCAATTTTATTTTGAAGATCTTGAAGTTCTTCTGTAGTAGATGAAAATTGCTTTAACTGTTGTTGATTAAATAATTTTGAGCTTATTTGCATTTAGTTAACCAGTTTAAATTTTTTTTATACAACTTCAATAAGTGATTGAAACATTTCTTTAGCAGTTTGCAAAATTCGTGCCGATGCTTGGTAAGCTTGTTGAAATTCTAATAAATGTGCTGCTTCTTCATCAAGGTTAACTCCAGCAAATTCACTTTGACTAGCCTCAGCAGCATCTAAAGTACTTGAAGCTGAACTAAGTGATAACTTATTTGCTTGAACATTTGAGCCAACTTTAGCAACTGTTGTATTAAAAATTTCTTGAAAATTGCCTTTGTTTCCACCGGATTTATCTATTCCTTGAAGGCCTAATATATTAAGGATATTTCTGTTATCTCCAAAACCATCCTTATTACTTGAAAATTCAAAACTGTTATTGACAATCGTATCATCAGAGAATTGGAACTTCGTATCATTTACTTCAAAAACTCTATTTACATCTAAAATTCTTGAGGCAATAGAATGACCTGATTTTTTATCAAAAATTTCTACTTTATTTTTATTAGATGAATCAATTTTAATCGTTAATTCTGGAATTGTATCACTACTTATATTAGCATTTTCAAGCGTCTGGTCATATTCAGCGCTTATTTTTCTTGCACCACCTCCCATAACGATAGTGATTAAATCCTCTGAAGGTAAATCTGCCAAACTAATTTTTTCAGCAACTGTGTTTTCAATAGAACCACTTGGAATTTCTACTTTTACTGGTTCACCAGATAAAGATAATACTTTTAAACCTTCATTATCTACAACAGTTCTTATATCCGCAGTTTTAATTCCATAAACTTTATTTGCAATCGGATTACTGTCAACTTTAAAACTAAGTTTATCAATATCATAGCTAAAAGATAACCTTCCTACTTTTTTTGTACCAACTTTTACAGTTGATGCCGAAGCGCTGGCAGGGATAATTGAAGCGATTTGAGAAAAAACTTTTTCTCCCGTTACTGTTTCATTTGCTCCTTTAGCAGTTAAAACTTCAATTTGTGAATTTCCAAATTGATCTAAACCAGTAACTGTATACTTCTCTCCAACATCAGATCCCGCTGGCGTAATAGTGATCACCTGTGGTTCCATAACTATTGTTGTAGCTTGTGTACCAACTTTTATAGAACTTGCTGTATTATTACTTACCGAAATAGATGATATTTCACTAAATGAAATGCTACTGATAGCTGTTGATCCATTTACTCCAGATATTGTATCCGTCTTAAATACTCCTGAAGTATCAAAACCAGACACTACAAAAGAATTACTTGTTTCATCTCCATTACAGAAAATTGTAACTTTTCCATTTAATGCCTTTGAAGTTTTTAGAGAACCATCTAAAAATAAATCTCCAGCAGTTGCGGATTTGCTTGTAAAAAGACTGTCATCATCGGTAGTTGACAAAACCCCGTTTGTAATAATACCAACACCGGCAGACATGTTAGAATTAAATAATGAATCGTCGTCAGTTATACCTGATGTTTCATTCCACGACATGGAAAGTAAACTTGGAGGAGATCCGCTTATTGCTGAACCATCACTATTATGAAAAACTGGTTCGTTACTGCTATTAAATTTAATGGTGTAATTTGATTTCACATCATTTTCTGTTACCTCAATAGATATAGCTGGACTGGAACTAGTTGGTTGTACAACAAAGTTACCCAAAAGTGTTGTTTTGGCCTCTTTTAGACCAAATACCTCTGAACTTAGGTCATTGGCAGTGTTAGAAACAATTTTGAATTGTGCACCTTCAATTGTTCCCTCTGCTGTAGCAATCAATTCAAAGCCGGGAGCAGTTCCTACTTGTATATTACCAACTGTATTCGAAACTGGAGTAATAGAGGTAATTGTTTTAAATAAGCCTTGAGAAATGACTGTTCTCCCCGAAGTCGGACCGATAACAGTTTCTTGTTTGCTTAATCCATCTGTTCCTGTTCCAACAATCGTAAAAGTATTTTCGCTTTCATTACCCGTAGATGTTATAGATACTCTTGTTCCCGAGGACGAAGCAAAGGCAGGTATTGTTCCAACTTCAATTTCACCTGAGTCACCGTCAACTTTCACCTCTGTAACTGTTTTAAAAACTTTTGTTCCTTTACTAACTGTATTGTCACCATTCACACCAGTAATTTCATCAGTTATTACGTTACCGTCTAGATCAGTACCAGTAATAGTGTATTTAAAAGGAGTATTATCATCGTTATCGCGATTTTTAATCGTTATTATAGAATTTAAAGATATGCTATCTTTGAGTGCTCCATCTCGTGTAATTACACCTGAACCTGATGGGTTTACGAGCTCGACAATGCCGTTACTATCAGCAGCAATTGAATTATTTAATCCATTTATTATTAATGCAGTAGAGGCTGTGCCTGATTGAGAAGTTGATATTATATTTGGAATATTTTCTGATGTACCATTAAAACGTGCTTTTATTCTATTTGACTCAGGTCCTTCAACTACTAATTCTCCTGATATCATTTTGAAACTATAAACTTGTCCTTCAAAACTAAGGTCTATTGACTTACCATCCTCTGGTAATGCATTTAATACAATACCCTTTAACTGGGATGTTGGAGTTTCAGCTCTTAAAGCTGCTAGTAAAGCAGTAGATATTTCTTTTGCTGAGTCTACATTTAATGCATTAGCGTCAATTTTGGCATCCCAATCTCCGGCCACCCCTTTTGTTCCTATCTTTATTTTACCATTACTTGTACCAGAACTACTTATTGAAGTGACAGTTTTGAAAATTTTAGAAGTTGACACTATACTTCCGTTAGAACCTGTTATTGTGTCTAGAATTACTTTATTGTCTAAATCTGTCCCAGTAACAACAAATGTAGTGCCAGTAGTATCCTCTTCACTTAAAATCTCGATCTTTGCACCAAGATAACTTGCAGTGGATAACACTCCATTTAATGTCAAGGTTCCAGATGAAAATGTTGTTTTTTCTAGTAAACTATCATCATCATTAATGTCATTTTGCCCTATAGTACCTATTTTAATATTACCACCAGCTGCAGAGGATGATGTAATTGAGCTTATAGATGTAAACTTTGTAGAACCTAAAGCTGTGTTAGTTGCAGTAACACCTGTGATTTCTTCTGTAATTGATGTTCCATTAGCGTCTGTACCCGTGACGGTAAATTTGTTTGCACTTTCGTTCGTTGAACAATATATTGTCACAACAGCATTCAAATCGGTTGCATTTTTGAGTGAACCATTAAGTGTAATTGTTGTGCCTCCAGGATTACCATCAGCAAACAAACTATCATCGTCATTTATAAATAATTTATAATCTTTTTGATTTATGTCTAAACCATATTTAGACAATCCAACCACCGCTTTTTTTCCATCAGGAGATCCAAGACTATTATCTAAGTCATCAAATACTTCTGGTGTTATTAAAACAGTCTCTCCAGTTTTGCTTCTTTCAACACCTATATATCCATTTGTAAAAGAGTCTGTGAGAGCAACATTTGAAACTCCTGTATTAATTTGTGTACTAAATGATTCACTTGATATAAATTTTAACTCACCTTTTATGTTCGCCGAAACTTTCTTACTGTTACTAACATCTATAAGTAATCTTGAATTTTTTTGTGAGTTGTTATGACTTAGTTTTTCAAAATCTTTGCCAAATGCTTCCAAAAAGAAATCTGATGGAGCCGTAACATTTTTAAAATTTATGTCATAGCCATCTTTTGAATCAATTATAATTTTTCTAAAATCATTAGTTATTGTTGCAATTAAACCTGTCTGAGAAGAAAACTCATTTATTCTTTTTGCGAGAGCTGAAATATCACTAGCATCAATACTTGCATTAATGGATACTGCTTCAGAGTTTTTCCCTTTTAAGTCAAATTTGACTGATCCACTTACACCAGTTTCAAATGGTCCAATCATAACTTTTGTATTTGCAGAAACGCTTACACCAGTTCCTGCCAACTCATTTTGTAATTTATTTGCCAAATAGTAAGCACTAGAACCTACAGGAACATTTGTTGTTTTTTCAATATTGTCATTATTTGTGATTTTCAAAGAATAACCAATAGCTTCGGTTCCTATAGTAACCTTCCCATTAGTGTTACCATCAACGCTTATATTTCTTACCTTACTAAAAATTTTATTACCTGTAACAGTTGTAATATTTCCGCCTGTAATTGTTTCTGTTTGGTATAATCCGTCTAAATCATATCCTGTTACAGTAAATGTCCTACTAGATTCATCTTTTTCACAAGCAATTGTGATGTTAGAATTTATTTCTTTTGAGTGTATTTTTGTTCCATCAAGAGTAATTGTGCCGGCATTAATAATTTTTGATGTTAATAGTCCATCCATGTCTGTTTCTTGTTCGTTATAACTCAAATTTGATCCAAAACTACTTAAGAAATCTCCATTGGCTGTTTTTCTAGTTGTGATTATGCCTCTATAATTATTGTTTAAATAATCATTTCTGTATTCAGCTGTTTCTAAAAAACCATTTTCTTCTTTTATTAATGAAGCTATTTCAGTTGCATTTAGTGATGTACCTGATACGTGTCTTCCGTCTCTAGTAAAAACTTGTATATTACTAGCAGAAGTTTGAGCTCCAGTTAAATTAGAAATCGATGGGGTATATGTATTGCCCTTTGATAATATTGATGAACTTGAAATATTAGATGATGAAGATGCAATTGTAAGGTAACCATTTGAACCAGTGGCAAACAAACCAATTTTTTTAAAATCATGTTGACTTTTACCATCTAACATCAATCCAGAGTTTAATAAATTAGCAAATTCTTCAACGGTTTTGATGCCATCCCCTGGGTCAGTTGTTGCTGAACTTATAGTTACTTCATCATTATTAGCTAATTTAATATTAAAAGTAGAAAAACCTTTTACGTCAGCATCTGAAATATTGAAAGTAGCTGAGGTTTGACTTCCAATTGAGCTAAGGTTAATTGACTTAGTAGATGACGGAATGGTAGTTATGGGACCATCTCTTAAAAAACTTGTTGCTACAAGTGGATTGTTGCTAGACGTAAAAGTATTTTCAAGACTTGGTGGAAAGTCTAATTTTTTTGGAATGGTTGCCCCAATAATATTTAATTCTACATTACCTACATTAGATGAGCTTTTAGAAATTAAATTTTTTGATGCAGCAGCAAATTCTTCTGGATTTTTCAGATGGAACTTCATTCCTCCAGCTTTTGTTAACGTTGGTGAAATTTCAAAACCATCTCCATCTAATGGTTCACCAATAATTTCTATTTGAAAACCTTCAAAATTAATTTTCTTACCTAATGCATTGGAAATACCACTTGAGTTTCTAATTTCCCAATTATTATTTGCTTTAGAGTAATTTACAAAAATTTTTTCTTGTAATATTTTACTTGGATCACTCTCAATTAAATTAAAGCTTATATTTCCTTTGTTATTCAAGTTAGCTTTTGGTATCATTGAGTTAACTGAAAACATTGCTTTACCAATTTTACCATTTAGGTCAATTCCAGATGTTTGAATTTCATTTATTTCATTACTAAACTGATCAGCTAATTGGCTTATTTCACTACTAACTGAGCCTACTAGACTGTAAAATTGTGAAAGCCCAGATAAAATACCTGATGAGAAAATCCCTTTAGTCTTATTCCCGTCATTTATAATTAATGAAACATTATTATCATCAGAAGCAGACGTTATTGTTGAACCCTTAGATCTATTAACTAAAAAAGCACCGTTACCTGAATCTCCTAATCTCACTATTGCTTCTCCAGTATCAGAATAATCAACTGTGAAATTAAAGAGTTTAGATAAATCCTTTAACAATTTATCTCGAGCATCCAAAACATCATTTGAAGCGTCCCTTGAGCCACTTGTAGCAATAAGTTTATTTATTTCAGTAAGTTGCTTTATTGACAAATTTGCTTCTGTAATTTTTATATCAATTTGCCTGAGCGAATTAGATTTAAAATTTTTGAACTGCTCATCATAATTGTTAAAAGAAGATGCTAATGCTTTCCCAGCCTCTAGTGAAACTGCTCTTGCTGAAATGCTGTCTGGGTTACTTGCAACATCTTGCAAAGAGTCAAAAAACCTACCTATAAAAACCCCTAAATCACTTCCTGATGGTAGCAACATATTTTCCAGGTCACTCAATTTTGAAACAAAGTCATTTAACATTTCAAAATCTGACTGAGAGGCTCTTGTTTTATCAGATAAATAAGCATCAAAGGATCGTCTGACGTTTGAAACTCTTACTCCAAGACCTGAACTATCAGATACATTTGTTGGTCCACCAGTTACTCCAGCAACTTCGGTAACATCAGCGCTTCTCTTATTATATCCATCGGTATTTATATTTGCAATATTCTGACCTGTTACAGACAAAGCTTGTCTATAGGCCTGAACTCCAGTTTTTCCAATTTCAAAAAGAGAAGCCATTACTTATCTTTCTTAGGTTGAATATGGGGTTGGAATTGTTGAATTAATGCCTCTGCAATTCCAAAGTTATTTTTCTTTGATAAAATCTTTGAATATTCAATATCAAGCATATTATTAAATGTATCTTGTGCTTCTGAATTAAATATACCCTCAGCTAATTTTCCTTGCCTTGCTTGCTTGAGCATTTGATGAACAAAAATAGACTCAAATTGTTCTGCAACGTCTTTTAGTTCTTGATTATTTTTATTCTGAAGTTTCGAAGATTTATTGTCTTGAGAAGCTTTAGAGGCTAAAAATTTAATTTGATCTGATTTTGAAATTAAATTGTCCATTACTACTTCTCTAAATAATTATCATCTGAGCTCTTAAGGCACCTGCCGCTCTTAAGGCCTCTAAAATTGCAACTAAATCCGCACTTGTTGTCCCAATTGCATTTATTGCATCAACCACATCTGACAATGAAGTACCTGCATCAAAAACGAATGCAGAAGCTGTGTCAGCTCCTGCTTCTATTTCTGTATCTTGTGTTGTTTGAGCATCAGTGGTAGTTGTCACATTTCCTGCATCATCATATAATGTTTGTCCTGGAGTTGTATTGGTATCTTCATTTACTTTCACTGTTAAACTACCGTGACTTACAGCAGCAGGAGTTACCCTTACGTCTCCTCCAATTACAATTGTTCCTGTCCTTGCATTTACAACAACTTTGGCTATAGGATCTGCTGGATCAACATTTATATTCTCAAGTAAACTCATAAAACTTACCTTTTGGGATGGGTCTTTTGGAGCACGAACAGAAATTGATGTATGATCAAGTGCTTTTGCTACGTTAGGTCCAAAAACTTTATTAATTTCCTCTGCAATTCTATTAGCAGTCGTAAAATCGCCTTGGTGTAAGTTCATTACAAAATCTTTAGAATTAATAAAAGGAGCCTCTACCATTCTTTCAACAGTGGCTCCATTTGAAATTGTTCCAACTGTCGG
>MDSV01008925.1_pt1 | contig 14651 bp, 12 predicted proteins | sample 810851 | NCBI WGS metagenome assembly MDSV01 (sample SAMN05326640, study PRJNA326480) | marine metagenome | isolation source: seawater | place: Atlantic Ocean: North East | collected 2012 | reverse complement strand
TTTTGCTTATGTTATTATTGACAGTTTAGAAACAAATGTTAATTTGAATGTCAACTCTGACTGCAATAGTGGAGCAGTTAACATACTAAATAATTCTATTGGTGCCATTCAACACCAATGGAGCATGGGTGACGGAACTATATATACCACTCCAAATGTTCAACATAATTATAATACTTCACAATCTTATGTTATAACCTACGAATCCATATCCAGTATTGGATGTGAAATTACTCAATATTATTCAGTAATATTTGATTGTAACAATAACAGCCCTGTAGTCATTCAAATGCCTTCTCAAAACCCCATAAACCCTCTAATTGACCCTTCTACGGGCTTGAATATAAATCAAAGTTGTGGTCCACAAAGTGTGAATTTAAATTCCCCATTTACATCTGCTATTGCGTGGTCATGGGATTTTGGTGATGGTCAAACTATAAATGAACAAAATCCAACACATTATTATGCTAATCAGGGAATTTATAATCTCACACATATTGGCTATAATTCAAATGGAACATCTGAAACTTTAATCATTAATAATTTTATTGACCAATATAATTTAGATCCCAATTTCACACTTTTAAAAAATGAGTATTGCAACTACAATACATATCACTTTAATCATTCATCTTCCAATCCATTATCTTGGGAATGGACTTTAGATTCTAATTTAATATCAAGTAATTCTGCAGATAGCATAACACTACAACTAAATGATTCTGTAAGCATTCTAAATCTAAAGATTAGTGATCAATATGGTTGTATTTCTGAATCACAAAAAAATATATTTTTATATCATCCATTAGCATTAATTAAACAAGATACGTTCGCGTGCAACGGCTCCAATATTTTAATTAATTGTAGTGTAAAAGATGACCCTATTCACTTGTGGGATATGACCGACGGAACAACAATATCACCTGATACAGCAATTATTCATCAATATCTACAACCTGGATGGTACTCCCCTATAATTTCACTAGATAACCCAGGTTGTTTGAGGCAAATAATTTTAGATTCTATAGAAATTTTTGAACCTGACGCTTCTTTTAGCCCTACATTTCAAAATCCAATTTGTAAAACAGACAGTTTGTTTTTTATTGCTAACAATAATAATTCTAGTGATTATAATTGGTCTGGTGGGAATGTTAATACCAATAATGATTCTGTATGGATACAATTAAATGAAGTTGGAAATCAGGTAGTTAGTTTAGAAATTTCCCAAAGGGGATGTACTGGAATTTTTAGTTCAGATACAATAATTGTAAATGAAGCTTTTTCGGATTTTAATTATACCCTTTTAAATAATTGTATTCCAATTGATGTAGTTTTTCAAGATTCATCTTTAAATGCGGTAAATTGGGAATGGAGTTTCGGAAATGGAAGTACCAGTTCCGTCCAAAACCCTACGCATCAATTACAAAGTTTTCCTAATGACAGTATAAAATTAGTTATCTCTGATGTAAATGGTTGTAAAGATTCTATAAACAAAAAATTCGTTAATGATTTTAATGCAGAATTTACTGTTAGTGATTCTTTAATTTGCTCAGGGACTATTATTAATTTTACTCCAATTAGTGAAACAGTAGATAGCTGGGTCTGGGATTTTGGAGATGGAAACACCTCCATTGATTCTACACCCTCACATATCTATCAAAATTCTGGAGTTTATAATATTCAACTTATTGCTTCTGATGGACAAGGCTGCATAGATACCATCATTAAATACAATTATATAGTTGTAAACAAAGTAGTAGCCAATTTTAATTATTTAGTCAGTGGTACATGTCCTCCAGTTACTACAAGTTTTAGTAATATGAGTATCGGAGCTAGTTCATATAATTGGGATTTTGGTGATAATTTAAATTCAATTATTGATAACCCAGCTCATGTATATATCAATCCAGGATATTATGATGTATCTCTTATTGCTAATGATAATTTTGGTTGTTCTGATACCTTAACAATTAATAATTTGGTTGATATTCCTGGACCCATCCTAGATTTTAGTATCGATCAATTGTTTGGATGTGATTCATTAACTGTTTCTGTGACAAACAATTCTACTAATACCTATAACTATTTATATAATTTTGGAGATGGATCAACATCATCTCTTGAGAATCCAACCAAGTTATATAATTCACCAGGTTCCTATCAAATTTCATTGGTCGGAGAAGATTCAGCGGGTTGTCAAATATCATTAACTTATCCAGATATTATAACAATTGATGTCACTCCAATTATAGATATTCAACTTTCAGATAGTAATATGTGTATTGACTATTCATTTGACATCATCAATAACAGTATATACTCCTCATCACATTTATGGACTTATGGATCTTCATTGTATAATATACCTTCACCAACTATTGTAGCAAATTTATTAGACACCAATAATTTAATATATATTTCAGGAAATTCTAATGGGACATGTTATGATACTTCTTACAATGAAATAATCACTCACTATATACCAGATGTTTCTATAATTAATCCTGGAATTTTATGTTCTAATCAAGGAACATTGAGTCTAATTGCATTAAATAATTCTTTTTATAATAATCTAACTTGGACTGGAAATGGAATGGTAAATTCAAATGGCCTATTTAATCCATTATTAGTTAGTGATTCCTCTTTAATTCACCTTATTAATGACAGTATATGTTTAAGTAGTGATTCTTTAATGATCATAGTAGACAATCCTGATGATCCTACAATTTTATCAAATGATACAATATATTGTGAAAATAGCTCAGTGCAGACTCCCATTGTAATGAATTCTGGAGGATATTGGCTAGGTTTAGGAATAGATTCTTTGTCAGGCATAATTTCAGGCAATTTGAACCCTGGAGTTTATGATTATGAATATATATTATCCAATATTAATAATTGTTCAGATACAGCTAATTATCAAATTGAAATTATACCAAACAGTGATGCCACTATTATTGATCCTGGACTAATTTGTGATAATTTAGATACTATTTCTTTAAACTCAATTAATTTAGGAGGTATTTGGACAGGTCCAAGTATTAATAGCCAAAATGGTCTAATTGATATTAATTCTTTGGGTTTTGGTAATTACAATTATATTTATTCTATTGGTGGAACTTGTCCAGATTCAGATACATTAAATCTAGATATTTTTGAATTTATAGAAGCACAAATCAATCCTAGTTTAGATTTCTGTGTAGGATCTGATTCTGTACAACTTACATCCAATTCCAATGTAGGTTATTGGTCAGGCCTTCCAAATTCAGACTCTGCTTCAGGCTGGTTTATATCAGATACTTTAAGTGTTGGTATTTATCCTATATATTATTCAATTTATGGAAATTGTCCTAGCTCAGATACTTTAAACATTACTTTTTTACCAAAACCAAACATTAATCTAACTTACTCACCCTCCATACCTTGTGTTGGAATGCTTCTGGAGTTTAATAACTTATCTACGAATATTGCAAATGAAGATTATGCTTGGTATATTAACGATAGTTTGTATTATCAAAATTTTAACGAACCGTATTTTATTTTAGATACAGGATTTTATGAAATCAAAGTAATAGCCTCAAATCTATTAAATTGTTCTACAGAACATATTTTCCCAGACTTATTCACTATTTATGATACGACTCCTTTACCTAACGGAGAAATTATAAGATCTACTGTAATTGAAAACCAAAGTATTTATACTGAATGGAATTCCAGTAGTAATTATCTAAATCCACTATTTGAACATCAAATTTATAGGTCTGAAAATGGTGGAAGTTTTGATTTTATTACGGCAACTGATAGTTCTATTCGCAGTTACATTGACCAAAATGTTAATGTATCAAATAATCAATATGATTACATTATAATAAACAAAAATATTTGTAACGTTAATTCAAATAGTTCTAATCTGGGAAATTCAATGTTATTAAATTTTGAAAGACTAGACAATTTTAGAACAAAATTAAATTGGAACTTTTATAATGGTTGGAACAATGGAACATCAAGATACGAATTACAAAAACTTAGTTCTGATGGAATTTGGGAAACATTTACAAATCTTGATAGTACAAAAAATCAAATTATTATTAATGAATAATTATAATTAATTTAGGCCAATTGATGATGCATTTTAGTACATATAATTACTTAACAATATTAACTTCAATATTAATAATTTTAAATTCTCTAAATTTTACAGGACAAACCAATATTGATTATAATGAGAATTATAACAAATATCGAATTGTTGCATATCAAAATTCTGATGAACAAATATTTAGCATATCAAATATGGTTTCTGTAGAAAAGCCTTATGCAGTTTATTCTCCAAATGCTTTTAGCCCTGATGGAGATGGCTTAAATGATTTTTTTAGCGTAAGTGGTCAAGGAATTAACGATATCCAAGTTGAAATTTTTAACAGATGGGGACAAATGGTTTTTAAATCTTATTCTCCTGAAGATAAATGGGATGGTACTTTTAGAGGAAAAGATTTGCCAACCGGAACATATGTATATAAAATTAAAACAACTTCATATGAAAACAATCAGAAATTAATAAAAAGCGGAACTATTAGTTTAGTTAGATAACAATTTAATATAGATGTTAAAAAAAATAACTCTTTTTATTACTTTAATTTACTCATTTAGTATCTTCCAAAGTCAGGATCCATTATTTACACAGTTTTTTTCCAATGCTTTACAATTAAACCCTGCCTTGGCAGGAAGAGACTTAAGTCCAAGATTTCATACTACTTACAGAAATCAATGGCCAGAAATTAATAATGGATATGTCACTTATAATATAGAATATGATCAGTTTGCTGATAAATTACATGGTGGTATTGGTTTTCAGTTACTTCATGACCAAACTGGAAGTGGTGCTTTAAATACTACTTCATTTTCATCTATTTATTCCTACCAACTTGCCATCAATAGAGATTGGGCATTAAATTTTGGAATAAAAACTTCATTTATTCAAAAGAGTTTAGATTGGGGTGATGCTGTGTGGGGAGATCAAATAGATCCTGCTCTAGGAGTTGTATATGCTACTAATCAACCCCAAGGAAATAATGCATTATATGTTGATTTTAACTCAGGATTTTTATTGTTCAGTAAAAATCTTTTTTTCGGAGTTTCAATAGATCATTTGACAAGACCGAAGGAAACTTTTTTTTATAATATTTCTGGAAATAATTCAACTAACAAAATTCCTATTAGATCTTCTTTTCATGGAGGTTATAAAATTAGATTACTTCAAAATGGGTTATTTCATAAACAGTTATTTTTATCCCCAGAATTTGTAATCGATTTACAATCTAATTTGAAGAGATATAATTTTGGTACTTATTTTGTTGATGGAATTTTTGATTTAGGGTTTTGGTATAGGCATACTAGATTTTTGGATGCTAATAATGAAAACTACTCTCCACAAGATGCTTTTGTTATTGTAATTGGAGTTGAAAAAAATAATCTGAAGTTCGGTTATTCTTATGATTTTAGTATATCTAATATTGCTACTTCTTCTCTAGGTGCACACGAAATTTCATTTACTATTGATCTTCCTGAAAAAAGAGTTCATGACTCAAAATTTAGAGTTATTCAATGTCCTCAATTTTAAAATTAATTAGATGAATTTAAAAGTTGGAAATAAATTTCCTGATTTCAAACTTAGCGACGATAATGAAGAAATATATCATTTGTATAAGGATGGTAATACTTCTTTTTTAGTATTATATTTTTATCCAAAAGATGAAACACCTGGTTGTACAAAGCAGGCATGCTATTTTAAAGACTATTACGATGAATTCAAGGAAATAGATTGTGAAATAATTGGAATAAGTAGTGATAATGAAACGAGTCATAGAAGCTTTAAGACCAATTATAATTTACCTTTTAAACTTTTATGTGACCATCATTCAAAACTTAGAAAAGAAATTCAATTACCAAAAGACTTTTTTGGTTTATCTCCAGGAAGAATTACATTTCTTTTAAATTCTAAAAATGAAATATTATTTATCCATAGATCTTCATTGAAAATGAAAAGTCACATAAAAAAGGTTTTAGACTTTCTAAATGAAATTGTCTTGGTATAAATTTTGATAAATTAATATTATGAAAATAAAAATTCTAATGCTAATATTTTGTAGTTTTTTCTCAACTGTCAGCAGTCAATTATCTAATGAGTTAATTTGGTCAACAGGAACATTTTATCCAAAGAATATTAATGGTATTAATCCTTCTAATGATGGTGATTTTTATACATCCATAGAAAGAAATAATGGTCAAACAGAAATTGTTAAATACAGTTATAAAAAAAATAAAAAAATAGCTACTTTATTCTCTAATTCATCTTTTGAAAATTTCAGTTTTTCAGATTATGATGTAAGTAAAGATGGGAATTGGTTATTATTATTTAACTCAAAAGAATCAATCTACAGAAGGTCATCAAAATCTTATTATTATCTATACAATTTAAAAGAAAAAACTTTAAAATCCTTGGCAGATACATCTTTAGGGAAACAGAGACTAGCAACTTTTTCACCTGATAATAGTAAAATTGCTTATGTAAGGAATAATAATTTGTATTATAAAAATTTAGATGATTTTAAGGAAGAAAAAATAACTCATAATGGATCCATTAATAAAATCATTAATGGAGCTACTGACTGGGTTTATGAAGAAGAATTTAGTATCCATAAAGGGTTTTTCTGGTCACCTGATGGTTCGAAAATTGCTTATTATGTTTTTAACGAAGAGCATGTTAAACAATTTGAGATGGAAATTTATGACAACCTATACCCTTCCCAATATAGATTTAAATATCCAAAGGCTGGTGAACAAAATTCTTCTTTGGCTATTAAGGTTTTTGATTTGGACAATATAAGAACCTATAATTTTGATATTGGAAAAGAACAAGATATATATATTCCAAGAATAATGTGGTCAAAAAGAGAAAATGAATTAATCGTATTTAAGATGAACAGATTACAAAATAAATTGGAACTTTTAAGTGGAAATATTAATAATAAGGTAAATCCTAATAGTGAAATTATTGTGCAAAATATATATTCTGAAGTGAGTGAAACTTATATAGATATTCATGATAATACAGTTTTTATTAATGAAAATCAATTTTTATGGACTAGTGAAAAAGATGGATACAATCATTTATACTTAATCGATTATAAAGCCAAAAAAGAAATCCAGCTTACATCTGGGAAATGGGAAGTAACTAAAATGTATGGCTATAGTGCCAATGAAAAAACAATTTTTTTTCAGGCTGCTAAAAAAACACCAACTGATAGAGAAGTATATTCATTAAATATTGATTCTAAAAAAATACAGCTCTTATCTAATTCATCAGGAACTAACGATGCTTCCTTTAGTTCTAACTATAATTATTTTATCAACACCCATTCTGATGCAAATAATCCTTTTATAATAACCTTAAATGACAATAAAGGAAAATTACTAAAAGTATTAGAGGACAATAAATCTTTATTGAACAAAATGAATGACTTTGATTTGGTTGAAAAAATATTTTTCTCCATTCCAAATGATAATAATATCGACTTAAATGCTTGGATTATGAAACCAGAATTGTTAGATACTAATAAAAAACACCCCTTATTGATTTATGTTTATGGAGGACCTGGTATAAATACAGTCAACAATGCTTGGTCTTGGATGAATTACTTTTGGTTTCAATATTTAGTCAAGCAGGGTTTTGTTGTAGTTTCTGTAGATAATAGGGGAACTGGATATAGAGGAAAAGAATTTAAACATGCTACTTATTTACAATTAGGAAAATTGGAAACAGAAGATCAAATTGATGCAGCTATTCATATGGGTAAATTAAATTACATTGATAAAGATAGAATTGGAATTTTCGGATGGAGTTATGGAGGTTATATGTCTTCACTTTGCATTTCTAAAGGAGCAGATGTTTTTAATTCTGCAATTGCAGTCGCTCCGGTAACTAACTGGAGATACTATGATAACATCTATACAGAAAGGTTTATGAGAACACCAAAGGAAAACGGAGACAATTACGATATTAATTCTCCAATTAATCATGTAAGGAAAATAAAAGGCAACTATTTATTGATTCATGGTACTGCAGATGATAATGTCCACTTCCAGAACTCCATGGAGATGGTAAATTCTTTAGTTAAAGAAAATAAAGAATTTGATTTTTTTGCTTATCCAAACAAGAATCATGGAATTTCTGGTGGATATACGAGACTTCACCTTTATAATAAAATGACTAATTTTCTATTTGAAAATCTATTAAATGATTAAATATTATAAAATATTAATAATTATATTCTCTCTTTTTTATTCTTTTAATTTAAGAGCACAAGGTGAAATTAATTGGATTTCATGGGATCAAATGATTGATTTAAGAAAAAAGGATTCTGTAAAAAAGAAAGTATTTATTGATTTGTATACTCCTTGGTGTGGTTGGTGTAAAAGAATGGATTTAAGTACTTTCAAAGATCCAATCATAATCAATTATTTAAACGCTCAATTTTATCCAGTTAAGTTTAATGGAGAAACAAAAGACACCATTACTTTTAACAATCATAAATTTTATAACTCTGACCCTCTATTTAAAAATAACAACAGTAATTCAAGAGGAAAACCTCATTGGTTTGCTCACTCCATACTGGATGGAAAGCTTTCTTATCCTAGTTATGTAGTTTTAGATGAAAATCTGATAAGACTTATGGTTTATAATGGATATAAAAAAGTGGATGAAATGTTAGGAATACTTCTTTTTTTCGGGGCCAATCAATATAAATTCTACCATAACCATTTAAATGAACAGTGGACAAAATCAAAATAAATTTTAAATAAATGAAACACATTTTATTATTAATAATAATAATGATAACTCAATCCAAAAATGCCCAAATTGTTGAACTAAATTGGCATACAGATTTAAGTAAGGCTGTTTCTATTTCAATTGATGAGAAAAAACCAATAATGCTATTTTTTACTGGTAGTGATTGGTGTGGCTGGTGCATGAGACTAAAAAAAGAAGTTTTTAATCATGAAAAATTTAAGGTTTGGACAAATGAAAATATTATTCTTGTAGAGCTTGATTTTCCCAGGAGAAAAAAATTAGAACCAAATTTATTGAATCAAAATAGAGAACTAGCAAGGATTTTTGGAGTAAGTAGCTACCCTACTTGTTGGTTGGTAGAACCTCAAATTTTGGAAAACAGCAAAGTGAATTTTCTAAAACTTGGAAAATTAGGTTATGTTGCTGGGGGGACAGATAAATGGATTTCTGTTGCAGAAAAGTTTCTTATTAAGAATTAGATAAATTATCTTTAAAATTAACTTTTAAATCACATATTGAAGATATATCGTTATATACAAAACTATAAAGTTGAGATTTTAGATCAAACCTTCCAACTAGAAAGCGATATAAGCTTAGATAAGACTGCTAAAATTTCATTCTATGATAACAATAACAACTTAATTGAAAATAAAAAATATGGAGTTGTTGATCTACAATTTATTTATGATAAAATTTCAAATAAAGAATCTATAAATATTTCTAAATGTTATGTAAAAAACTTCTCATTATCAGATTTTAGAATTAAAAACAACTTAAGTTCAAGAGAAAAAGTTGATTTAATTGATTTTACTGCTGTAGATTCTATTTTTGAATCTGAAAAAATAATAGATTTTACTCTAGGAAATTTTATAGGTTCAAAAGCTGATTTTTCCAATACCCATTTTGGATTAGGTAACTTAAGTTTTCTAAAATCAGAATTTGGAGATTTTAAAGTGCTTTTTAAGGGCTCTAGTTACAGTGAAGGAAATAATTCTTTTCAATATGTTAAATTTAATAATGGAAATGTAAATTTTGATAATTCAACATTTGAAAATGGTAATTTAAGTTTTGTTAACACTTATTTTGGAGATGGAAACTCCTCTTTTAAAAATATTCATTTTGGAAATGGTGATGTTTCTTTTGCCTTTTCAACTTTTAATAAGGGCAATATTTCTTTTGATAAATCTATATTTAATGGTGATTTAGTAAGCTTCTCAAAAGTTGACTTTGGAACAGGCAAAGTAGATTTTAGAAGAGTTTTTTTTGGCGATGGAAATATAGACTTTGAAGAAATAAGTTTAGCAAAAAAGAATAAACTTGTTTTTAGAAGAGCTAATTTTGGATCTTCTTCTGTTAGTTTTAGTGATGCCCATTTAGAAGGGTGTTCTATTGATTTTGAAGAGGCAGAATTTAAAAATGGAAAATTAAATTTCTTTAAGTTAACTGCACAATCAATCTCTTTAAATCATTGTTTTCTAAATTGTAATATAGACATGAGAATTGATGTTTGTCACACCATTGATATTTCTCAATCTATTGTCCATAATATAATAGATCTAAATCCTGGTCTAACTAAAATGAATATTCACGAACTCAACCTTTCTGGTGTTAGAAACATGGGTGATATATTTATAGCATGGGATGATAATCATGTACTTGATTTAATTTCTAATCAAAAATCTACAACTCTTCATGAAAAAGCTGAACAATTTAGACTTCTTAAAGAAGAGTTTAGAGATACTGGTAGATATATTGATGAAGATATAGCATATGTTTATTTTAAAAGATATGAACTGATGAGTGAATATGATTTAGCTAAAGAAAAAGGATTATTATCTCTTATTCTTTTTATGCCTAATTATATCTTTCAAAAATTAATTTTTGATAAAGTTGGTTTATATGCTACCAACCCTTTTAGGGTATTATTTAGTATTGTTATCGTAAATTTTATTTTTTCTCTTATATATACCATTTTTTATTCTGAAGTAAATACTTTGACTTGCTTGGATTATCAAGTAAGTTTTACAGAAAAAGTTTTAGAAAATCTTTATTTTAGTGCCATAACCTTTTTCACCGTTGGATACGGGGATTGTTCTCCGTTAGGTTTTTTTAAAATTATAGCTCCAATAGAAGGTTTTGTTGGGGTGTTTTTAATGTCCTATTTTACTGTTGCTTTCGTACGTAAAATACTGAGGTAGAAATTTTTTTTTCCTTTTTATTTACTACATTTGCGAATTCACCATCAAAAAATAAATTTCTTGAATTATGAGCAAAACTGTTCAACTTATTATCGACAATAAATCCTATGAACTTCCCGTAGTTGAGGGTTCAGAAAACGAAAAAGCAATTGATATTTCTAAGTTAAGGGCTCAAACTGGATATATAACTTTAGATACTGGATACAAAAATACTGGTGCAACAAAAAGCGGAATAACATTTTTAGATGGTGAAAAAGGAATTCTAAGTTATAGAGGTTACCCTATAGAGCAATTAGCTGAAAAAGCAGATTTTTTGGAGGTTTGCTATTTATTAATATATGGTGATCTTCCTTCAACCAAAGAATTTAATGCCTTCAAAGAAAATATTACAAATCATACTTTAATTCACGAAGATATGAGGATATTTTTAGATGCCTATCCCACAAAAGCACATCCAATGGGTATTCTTTCTGCTGCAGTATGTACATTATCTACTTTCTATCCAGAATCTCAAAAACAAAATAGATCAGATGAGGCAGTTGATTTAACTATTCAAAGATTATTAGCTAAATTACCAACTTTAGCAGCTTGGGCTTATAAAAACTCTATTGGACACCCAGTTAATTATCCAAAAAATAAGTATTCTTATTGTGAAAACTTTTTAAATATGATGTTTGCAATGCCTGCTTTTGACTATGAACCAGATCCTGTTGTTGTAAATGCACTTAATAAACTATTAATCCTTCATGCTGACCATGAACAAAATTGCTCTGCATCTACTGTAAGGATAGTTGGCTCATCTCAAGCTAATTTGTATGCATCTATTTCGTCAGGAGTTTCTGCTCTTTGGGGTCCTCTTCATGGTGGAGCCAACCAGGCAGTAATTGAAATGTTGGAAAAAATAATGGTTGATGGAGGAGGTTTGATGAAGTGGATCAATAAAGCTAAAGATAAAGATGATTCCTTTAGATTAATGGGGTTTGGACATAGAGTATACAAAAACTTTGACCCTAGAGCTAAAATCATTAAAAAAGCTGCTGACGATGTTCTCAATAAACTTGGAATTGTTGATCCTGTTCTTGAAATAGCTAAAGAACTTGAAGAAGTAGCTTTAAACGATGATTATTTTAAATCAAGAGGGTTGTATCCGAACGTTGATTTTTACTCCGGTATTATTTACAGAGCATTGGGGATACCAACAGAAATGTTTACTGTAATGTTTGCAATGGGCAGACTTCCTGGCTGGATAGCTCAATGGAAAGAAATGATGGCAGATAATCAGCCTATAGGAAGGCCTAGACAAATATATACTGGGTCAAAAGAAAGAGACTATTCAGACATCCATAAAAGATAATTATTTCTTACAATATATTGTCCCAGGAAATGTCTCCATGTGATAAGTGAGTAATACACTTTCCTTTATCAATTATTAAGACCTGAGGAGACTCGTGATATACGTTAAAATCAGATGAAATTTTATTGGAAAGCTGTCTAAAAGCTAATAAATCTAAAAAGTAGCAACTCTTAATTATTTTTTTATCTCCAACAGATTCAATCCTGTTTTTAGCTAATGTGCTAATAGAACATCTTGTGGAGTGTTTAAATAACAAGACTTTGGTGTCATAAGAAGTGTTTATAAGCTCTTCTAAAGAACTTTTACTTGTAATGTAAATCCAATCGAAATTTGAAGCTTTAGACCAAGACATGTTAAATAAATAAAGGGTGGAAGACGGGATTCGAACCCGCGACCCTCGGTACCACAAACCGATGCTCTAACCAACTGAGCTACATCCACCATTTAAGGTGGTAAATATATAATTAAAAATTATTTTGACTTATATATTTTAGAATAATCTAATACATATATTTATGATAAATTTTAAGGTGAAAATATTATATTAACTAAAATGAAATTACTTCAAAAGTTATGCTCTATTCGTTCTCCTTCTGGAAATGAATCAAATATTAGGAATTTTCTTTTAGATTATATTGATGATCATATTTCCAATTTTAAAGTCAAACCAATTGTTATAACTGACAGTATTCAAGATTGTATTATATTAAAATTTGGAAAACCCAAAACAGCCATTTTTTCTCATATAGACTCCATTGGATTCACAGTTAGATATGGAAAAGAACTAATAAAGATTGGTGGTCCTAAAACTAATGATGGAATAAAACTAGTTGGTAAGGATTCTAAAGGAGAAATACTTACTGAGATTTATAATTATGAAGACCATAATGGAAATAACCATATAGAATATTTATTTGACAGAGAGATTGAAAGAGCCACAGAACTTACATTTAAACCTAACTGGAGAGAGGATGAAAACTTTATTCAGTGTTGCTATATGGACAACCGCTTAGGGGTTTGGAATGCTTTAAAAGTAGCCCATACATTAGAAAATGGAGCTATTTGTTTTTCAACTCATGAAGAAGTTGGTGGAGGCAGTGTTGGTTTTTTAGGAAAATATATATATGAACAATGGGGAGTAAAACAAGCTTTAATATCTGATATCACTTGGGTCACAGAGGGTGTTAAACACGGAGAAGGAGTTGTAATTTCTAGAAGAGATTCTGGACTACCAAGAAGAAGTTATGTTGATAGAATTATAAAATTAGCCAATGAGAGTAATATTCCCTTTCAAATTGAAGTTGAATCATCTGGAGGAAGTGATGGAAATCAATTACAAAAATCTCCTTATCCAATAGACTGGTGCTTTATTGGTGCACCCGAAGATTATGTTCATTCTCCAGATGAGAAAGTACATAAAAAAGATATAAAATCAATGGTTAAATTATATTCTTATTTAATGAAGTATTTATAATGGAATATGGAATAAGTATTTTAGCTCTAATTCCCCTTAGAAAAGAACCAAAAGATCAAAGTGAAATGGTATCACAAATTCTTTTTGGTCAACATTTTAAAATATTAAAAATTCAAAATAATTGGACATATATTAAGTTATCAGCTGATCATTATGAGGGTTGGATTTGCTCAAAACAATATCTTGAAATTACCTATGAAGATTATGATAATATAGAATTAAATGATTTTAATATAGTTTCAGATTCATTTTCAAATATTATTAATATTGATACTAATGAAATTATTCCAATTACAATTGGTGCAACTCTGCCATATTTCAGCAAAGGAAATTTTAGAATCAGAAGCCATAAATATTCTTACAACGGATCAGTAGCTTCTAAAAATAAAATAGATTTAATTAAATATGCTTTTCAGTTTTTAAACGCTCCCTATCTATGGGGAGGAAAGAGTGTTTTAGGGATAGATTGTAGTGGTTTTACCCAACAAGTTTATGGACTTTCAGGATATAATATTCCAAGAGATGCGTATCAACAGGAAAGAATTGGAAAAGCTATTTTATACGAAAATAGGAAATCATCTGATATAGTGTTTTTTTTAAAAAATAATAGAATTCATCATGTTGGAATATTAATAAATAAAAATCAAATTATACATGCATCTGGAAAAGTAAGAATTGATGGTTTTAATGAAATGGGTATCATTAATAACAAAAGTAAGTTATTGACTCATCATTTTCACTCCATTAGAAGAATTATTGAATAAATGACAATAT
>MDSV01137820.1_pt1 | contig 14656 bp, 13 predicted proteins | sample 810851 | NCBI WGS metagenome assembly MDSV01 (sample SAMN05326640, study PRJNA326480) | marine metagenome | isolation source: seawater | place: Atlantic Ocean: North East | collected 2012 | reverse complement strand
AATAATAATCTCATCTAAAACTTATAGTATTTGTATAAAGCTTTTTAATTTTGTCTTTTATCAGGCCAAAATATCCTCCATTCAACTCAAACAAAGATTTAACAACTTCCTTATAGTAATGTTCATCAACTTTTACATCATTGTTTGAAAATTCTGTTTGCCTGATGTTTTTTGAAAACTCTTTTTTATTGCTAAAATTATTTGCCCAACCTCTTCCATTGGTTGCACTGTTATCATACCCATCATTAATTACTAGAGAATTTTTTGGATAACAACATAATTTTCCATTACTAAATAACGTCCAATACCATCTAATACCCCATGATTCTATTTCACCTTTTTTTTGAGATGCTAACATTTCTGAAAATGGATAAACGCTATCGATATTAAACCTGTCTTTAAGCTTGTAATCTGCAAGCAAATCTTCTGATCCTTCACAATAAAAATCAAAACTTTCCCACTTATGTTTCCATGTTCCCCACCCCCAAGTAGAAATACATGGTAAAAAAAGAGGTTTGTCATGCACAATCTCATTCATGTCTTTGTATGCATAGCCTGATATAGAATAAACTAAATCATTGTTATGATAAAAATTAAGAGCATCATTCATATATAACAAAAAATTTTTATGAAGCCTTAAATCATCCTCAATAATAATAGCTTTTCCATATATATCTATAAATTCTGTCACGCCACTAATGATTGACGAAGCTAACCCCTTATTCTTATCAGAAAATACATATTTTACATTTGTTCCCAATTTATTCATTGCGACTCTTCTTGCTTCATGGACATTATCTTTATCTTTATTATTTTTTGGACCATCACCAATAACAATCAAATCATGTTTATTAAAACCTTTGCAACTAATAAGGTCTTCTATTGTTTGATCTAAATGATGTGGTCGATTATAAATAAACAATAATATAGGAGCGTAATTAGACATAATTTTTTTGAATTATTGAATATGGCATTTTAGTTTTCATTTACAAAATTTGTTAAATGCCATCGTAAAGTATCTTTTTTTATATTGTCATTATTGGGATATAAATTTTGTACCAATCTACTTATTTCTTCGCGAATAAACGGCAAATCATCATCGGGAGCATTCCCCTTTAAAATATTTTTATCAATTATACTAAGTGTCGTCGAAGCTTCTTTTTCAATAAGTTCATTAATTTTCTTAATTTCAACTAAATTTTTAGCTCTTCTTTTACAATCTCTAGTTTGAGATGAACCTTTTATTATTAAATTACTCACTTTATCGATACCTTTGTATATTTTATCCCTAATAGACAAATAGTCGTCTTTCAGAAAAATGCTTTCAGATATATCTATATGACTATGAATTAGTTCAAATACTCTCCATCTAAATCCACGTCTTATTCTTTCAACATTAAAAGGCAAATCTAAATATTTATCTATTTGCTCCAAAAATTCAGATTGAGAATTGCCATCATAGATGATGCTAACAGGCTCAAGAATATCTTCATTTTTGTATGTTAAAACTGGCAATCCAAACATCGTTAATTCTCTAGCTGCTGTTGAAAATGCACTCAAAAATAAATTTGTTTCTTCCATGATGTCATATATTGATATATTGTGTTCAGGAAGATTAACAACTATATTATTTGGTAAGTCTTCAAGCAATTGTTTAAGCTGATCAGCGTGTTCTGAAACAACTTCAACTTTTTCTCTTGCGGCACCGTACTCTCTTGGATGTGGTCTAATTATCATAAATAAGTCATCACGAGTTTTCATAAATTTTATTAAAACTTTTAACCATTCGATTTGAGATTTAAATAAAGGCGGTTCTCCAGGAATATATGCCCCAACAGCTTCAGCAGCAATCTTTTCATCAAGGCTTGATAGTAAAACTGTAATTATTTTTTTGTCAGTGGGTATGTTGAAAAAATCTTTTAAATCGAAAGCTGCATTTGAGGAAGATTTAGAATAGCTTAGCCAAGATCCGCCATTGATAATATCCAGGAAATTGTCAGTTGTTAATTTAAGCTGTTCTTTCGTAACTGGTATATCGGAATAGTCTTTTAACCATTTTTTTATAATTGATCTATAAAATTGAAAAGTATGGCCCTTTGCAACTATAAGACTTTGAAGTCTATTTCTTTGATTAAGGCCTGCATGAAGATAATAAAAAGGAATATTCTCTATCTTAGCTAGTTCACGACAAACCGTATTAACCGAATAAAGTCCATTGTATGCCAAAATACGATCTGGCTTATTTGATTTAAATGCTACTTTAAGTGCAAAAAAAGTCTTAAGTACTGATTCCAGAGATGCAAGATATTCAGGCCATATTTTTTCATTTAATGTTTTTACTTTTGAAAGTTTATGTCTTAAAGATAGCTCATATAGGGCTATTGAACCTAGATTAATTCCATCAAGATTAAAAAACATATAGTCATTTTTTGTCACTTTTTGAAGATATTTTTCAATTTTTTTAAATACATTTTGATCAATGTAGTCATCTAATAATGGACCATCAAAGTCAAAGTTTTTTTTAATGATAGAGGCATTAAGTTTGCACTTTTTACATATTTCATCTTTTTTTTTCTTTTCAGCATCGTGAGAAATATATGACGAAATCATAGGAATGCAATAATTTGATAAAATTGAATTACAACCTAAATAAGATATTTCATGGCCTTCTTGTTTTAAAGATTCTATTAGTAAAGCTTCAGGAAATGCATGTTGCCAAATTAATGCATGTGGTGCAAAAATAAAAACTTTCATATTAATCTTCCAAAAATTGTTTACCACTCTTTTTATAAATTTTTCCTTTATCAAGTTCAAAAATCCAATCGCAATTATTAAGAGTGGATAATCTATGAGCAATCATAATAATAGTTTTATCATTATCAAGATCTGATACTGCTTTCATAAGGTCTTCTTCGGTTTGATGATCTAAAGCACTCGTGGCCTCATCAAGAACAAGAATATCTGGATTATGATACAGTGCTCTTGCAAGCCCTATTCTTTGTCTTTGTCCACCAGACATTCTTACACCATCTTCCCCAATTACAGTATCTAAACCATCTGGTAAAGTTTGTATGAATTGATTTAATTGAGCCATTTTTATGGCATCTGCTACCTTTGTATTATCTATTTGTGCATCTGCAACACCAAATGCAATATTTTTTGTTATTGTGTCATCAAGCAAAGTTATTTGTTGTGGTACATATCCAATTTGATTTTGCCAAGCCTCTTTAATTTCAGATATATCAAGCCCATCAATATAAAAATTTCCTGCTGTTGGAGATAATAAGCCCAATATAATATTTATAATTGTTGTCTTTCCAGAGCCGGTAGATCCAGTAAATCCTACAGAATCTCCTTTTTCAATTTCTAAAGAGATATCATCGATTTGTTTTCTTTCTGAATTTTCATATTCATAACTAACGTTATTAAATACCAAAGATTTTGAAAAATTAAATTTTCGTGCTGTTTTTTCTTGCTTTTCAATTAAATCAACATTTAATTTTTTTAATTCATTATAAATAAGATTCGCAACAGGTTGGGAATAACGCATAAAATTTATACCAGCCATAATTCTATTTACAGAAGGCATTATTCTAAAAGCTGCAAACCCAAAAACTCCCAATGTTGGTAGAATACTAGATAATAAATATCCATTTGCATACATAATTGAAATATAAATAGATAAAGCTAAAACAGTTATAAGCTCTAAATATAGCCTAGGTATAATTACAACAGTTCTTTGGTTTGTTATTACAAGGGCTCTGTTGAAACTGCTATCTCTAAAAGCATCTCTAAAATATTTCTCTTTGTTGCCAAGTTTTATTTCTTTGACTAATCCAAGTCCTTGAAGCGCATGACGTTGAATCATTTCTTCGTAAATTTGTCTTTTCTCACCCCAATATTTAAGTTTATTTCGTAAAAAAAGATACAAAACCAGGCAAGGTATAGAAAATAATATGATTATTATTAATGTTGAATTTGCATCAATTATTAAAAGAGATATCAGCAAGCCTGTGATTATTCCTGTTTCGATAATTACAGCAATAAACGCATAAATAAACTCAATAAATTGAGCTACCTCTATTTTTATATTTCTTAATAATTCAGATGTATTTTTTTGAGTATGAAATAAATAAGGTTCGTTTAAATAACCACTTAACAATCTAGAAGAAACTTCAGCCTCCATCTCAGAAGCAAACTTTGCAGAACGCCAACCTAGAAATATTAAAAACACAGTTTTTATCAAAAATAATATTGCTAGAGATGCCATTAAAAAATAGGTTGTATTAACATTTTTGAATAAAGAAACATTTCTTAAAACTGGCATTTCATTAATTGGGAATGTGTAATCTGGACTAGCAATAATAGTCAAGACTGGTAACAAAATACCGACGCCTAACATTTCTAACAAAACACCGATAAATAAAAGAAATCCTAGTATGCCTGCATTTCTTCTTTGCTCTTTATTCAGAATGAAATAAATTTTTTTAAACATCTTTAATTTTGTTCCCCAAAAAAAGAAATATCAAAATATAAACTCCTAAGAATAGTTATGATAACATCGTATTTTTAAATTTTTCTGAAAACTCAAAAACCTTTTCTTGGTTTTGTTTGGTAAGATCTTCAATGCTTTGCTTAATGTATTTTTTATTTAAAAATCCTTCAATTTGATCAGCAAGAGAATCAGGACAATTTTTTTTAAAATAAATCGCAGATTTGCCTAGTTGTTCAAAATGCACATTAATGTCTGAGAGTAATAATTTTTTTCCAAGTGATTTTGCCTCTTCTACTGTTGTACTCCAACCTTCAAATAAAGATGGATTTATAATTGCTTTAGAGCTAAGCATAAGAGATACCACATCAGCATAGGGCACTTTTCCAAGAACATAAATTTGATTTGTAACTTCCAAAGCTTGAATATAAGAATTAAATTCATCGTAATATCTTGTATTCCTGTTATCTCTTAATTCTCCGGTAAAAATAATATTGCATTTAATATCTCTTTTTTTCAAAATAGAAACTGCTTTGAGAACGAGAATATGATTTTTATGTCTCCAGAATTGATTGGGAATATAAAAATATTCTTTTGGAATATTATATTTTTGATGGATATTACTGTTGGTATGTTCTTTAATATCGTTTGAATTTAAAATAGCAAAAGGTACGCTTAAAGATTTACCAACAGATTGTTTGTAGAATTTTTCACAATGATTCTTTGCATCGTTACTGCTAAGCATTACTTTATGAGCCATTAGTATTTGTAACCTGAACCCAATCTCTCTTTTAATAAATCCAAACTTACTGAACATATATTTTAAAAACTTATGTTGAAGATCGGGTATCCAAACTATAACAGGTAACGCAAAACGCCACCCAAGATACTTAGTATTTGTAAATACTCTATCAACTTTATGATCTACTAGTAATTTTTGTATAAAAATATCTTGACCAAATAATAATGCAAGGAAAAAACCAATTTTTGAAAAAAAATTGTCTAAAAAAACAGTCTTTATAATTTTTAAATCTTTAATTATTAAATATTGGTCGAGTTCAACTTTTGATACTTTAGATGGTAAAAAAAGTATTGTAGAAAGTTCTTTAGACTGTTGAGATTTTATTATTTTTAGTAGATTGGTAATGTAATGCCTTCCACCAATCCATTTATCAGTTCCAAGCACTATAAAACCAATTCTTTTCAAGAATATTCCTTGTTTTTATCCATATACCAACTTACGTAATCACTAATTCCTTTTTCAAGTGATATTTCAGGACTAAAATTAAGTTTATTTAATTCATTATAATCAGTCGTTAAATTCTTAGGATTACCTTCGCGGTTTTTTCCATCAAATGATACATTTAAGTCAATATCATAGGATTCACTAAAATTAAATTTTATTAAATCAATAATATTCTTGACGGTGCTTGGTTTTCCAGAGGCGATATTTAGTGTTGGTGCCTCATAGGATGCTAAGTTTGAAAGACTGGAGAGAGCTTTAACTAAATCTCTTATTTCGATCCAGTCTCTTTTTTCTTCTCCTGAACCACCTAGAACAATATTATTCTGAGTTTGAGTTTTTTCACAAAAATCCCAAATCAATTGTTTTTTTAATCCAGCTCCATAAACTGAAAAAATTCTTGGTATAACAATCTTTAAGTCAAACTGATTAGCATAGTGTTTACATAGATTTTCTGATATTAACTTGTGAGCGCCATATATAGAAATTGGTCCTACAGCATCATTGTTTAAGATAGGCCTTTCATAATAAGAGCCATACACAGCAGCACTTGAGATAAACACTGTCCTAGACTTAGGGGAGTTTATTTTTAACCATTCCAAGAGTTCAGAGCATCCTATGACAGAATCTTTAAGTGATTTGCTTGGGTTGAGCATGCTTGCAACTACTGAACTGCTTCCTGAACAATTGTAAATAAGGTCAGGAGGGCCATTTCCTTTAAATAATTTATTTAAATTTGCGCTATTAATGTCTGACGAGAGCCAGGAGGAAAAACCCCATTTTGATGCCTGATCAGAATTCCATGAACCCCTTCCGATACCGAAAACTTTATTACCTTCATTAAATAAAGAAAGTGCAATATTTCTTCCAATGAATCCATAAGCTCCTGTAATAAGTATGTTTTTCACTTTTTTAATGCCTTATTAAATACTATATATAAATTAAAATTAATAAACAGAATCTCAAATTTATTGGATTAGTAATCTACCAATCATTACCTAAATCCAACTTATATCCCTGCTCTTTCAATAATGATTGTTTTTTTGCTTCAGAAAGATCTGCTTCTATCATCTCTTTACACATCTCATCGATCTTAATTTCAGGCTCCCATTTTAGTTTTTCTTTTGCTTTGGAAGCATCTCCCAATAAAGTTTCTACTTCAGTGGGTCGATAATATCTTGGATCTACTCTCACAATGGTATCTCCAACTGAAACTTTTGCACAATTATCTCCTTTAATTTCAGAAACAACCCCAATCTCATCAATACCTTCGCCATTAAATTCAATTTTTAATCCAATAAAATCTGCTGACATCTCTATAAATTCTTTGACACTATATTGGACACCGGTTGCAATTACGTAATCGTCTGGTTTATCTTGTTGGAGCATTAACCATTGCATGCGAACATAATCTTTTGCATGACCCCAATCTCTTAAAGCATTGATGTTACCCATATATAAGCACTCTTCTAATCCTTGAGAAATATTTGCTAATGCTCTTGTTATTTTTCTAGTTACGAAAGTTTCGCCTCGTCTTGGGCTCTCGTGATTGAAAAGTATTCCATTGCATGCAAACATACCATAGGCTTCACGATAATTTATTGTTATCCAGTAAGCATATAGTTTTGCTACTGCATAAGGACTTCTCGGATAGAAAGGTGTCATTTCACTTTGCGGTGTTTCTTGAACTAGCCCATAAAGTTCAGATGTTGAAGCTTGGTAGAATTTTGTTTTATTTTCTAATCCAAGAATTCTAATAGCCTCCAGAATACGAAGTGTTCCTAATGCATCTACATCAGCAGTATATTCAGGACTTTCAAAGCTGACAGCAACATGACTTTGTGCAGCTAAATGATATATTTCATCTGGTTGAGTTTCTTGAATTATACGAATCAAATTACTTGAGTCGGTCATATCGCCATAATGGAGTTTAAAGTTTGTATGCTTTTCGTGCTGATCTTGGTATATGTGATCAATTCTTTGTGTATTGAATGAACTGGCGCGTCTTTTTATTCCATGAACTGTATAGTTTTTATCCAATAAAAATTCAGCTAGATATGAGCCATCTTGACCTGTAATTCCAGTTATAAGTGCTACTTTATTTGAATTAGACATTTTAAAACTTCTCCTTTCGCATCTATATCGAGCGTAAATTATTAATATTTTTTAGAAAATCAGCATATGCTAATTCCAGGCCCTCTTTAAAATCAATTGCGTAACTCCAGCCAGATTCTTTTAATTTAGTGCAATCTAATAATTTTTGTTGGGGTCCATCTGGCTTAGTTTTATCAAAAAGTATATCTCCTTCATAACCAACTATAGAGGATATAATTGAAGCTACCTCTTTAATTGTAAAATCACTTCCATAACCAACATTTATATGGCTTTGTCTTTCAACTACGATCTTTCTGTATTCATCTTTTGATAAATTCATAACATGTAAAGAAGCAGAAGCCATATCATCTACATATAGAAACTCTCTTCTAGGTAAACCACTGCCCCAAACTTTTACTTGTGGAAGAGAATTAACTTTTGCTTCATGAAATCTTCTAATTAAACCAGGTATAACATGGCTGTTAACCGAATGATAATTATCTCCTGGGCCAAAAAGATTTGTTGGCATTACGCTTCTATAATCAACCTCATCATATTGCCTATTATAACTTTCACATAACTTAATTCCTGCAATTTTAGCAATAGAATATGGCTCATTTGTAGGCTCTAATGAACCAGTAAGAAGTGAATCCTCTTTCATGGGTTGATTTGCATGTTTAGGATAGATGCAACTCGAGCCTAAAAAAAGCAATTTTGCTATTCCTGCTCTCCAAGCTTCATGGATAACATTTGTCTCTATCATCAAATTTTGGTATATAAATTCAGCAGGAAAATTATTATTTGCATAAATTCCTCCAACCTTTGCAGCAGCTAAATAAACTTGATCAATATTATGATTTTTAAAGTAACTCCTAACATCATGTTGATTTGTTAGATCAAGTTCGGTACGACTCATAGCAAGAATGTCATAGGTTTTATATTTTTCAAGCTGTCTAACTATTGCTGAGCCCACCATTCCTGCTGAACCAGCAACAAATATTTTTTCTTTTTTACTCATTTTTCTTCAAATCACAAAAGATAATAATAAACAATTAATTAATTCCATAAATATCTCGAGAAAAAACCCTGCTACTAACATCTGATATTTCAGGGTGCATTCGGTTTGCAATAATAATATTAGATTTCTTTTTGAAATATTCTAAATCTTTGGTTATTTTACAATCATATATTTCTTTCATATTTATAGAAGGCTCATAGATTATAATTTTTGTTTTAAGATTCTTTAGTCTTTTTAAGATTTCAACTACTGCTGATGTTCTTATATTATCTGATCCCTCTTTTACAACGAGTCTATAAAATCCCACTAGCTTTGGATTCATCTTATTGATTTCATTAGCAATGAAATCTATTCTTGTCTCATTGGACATAACAGTAGCTTTAATAATATTTTGAGGGATTTCTTCAAATTCTGAAAGCAGCTGTTTTGTGTCTTTTGGTAAACAATAGCCACCGTATCCAAAGGAAGGGTTGTTATAACCATCTCCTATCCTCTCATCATAACTTAGAGCTTCAATAATATTCTTTGTATTAAATTTATTAATAATTGAATATGTATCTAGTTCATTAAAAAATGCAACTCTCATCGCAAGATATGTATTTGCAAACAGTTTTGTTGCCTCAGCTTCGCTAGAAGTCATAAAACATGTTTTAATTTCTGTCTTCTTAGCAGCATCTTTAAGTAAATTTGCAAATTCAATAGCTTTGTTACTATTGCTACCTATGACTATTCTTGAAGGATAAAGATTATCATTTAATGCTTTCCCCTCTCTAAGGAATTCAGGCGAAAATATTATATTCTTGCTTAAAAACTTTTTTTGTAGCATTTCAGTGTGTCCTATAGGAATAGTAGATTTTATAACTACAAATGCTTTTTTATTTAATCCTAAAGCATCCTTAACTACATTATCAACAATGCTTGTATCAAAATTTTTTGTTATCACATCAAAATTAGTAGGAGTGGCAATAATAATAAAATTTGCTCCATCATATGCCACATCTTTGTCAATTGTTGCCTTTATCGATAGCTTGTTTTGGTCTAAAAAATTATCTATATCTGCATCATCGACCGTGGATTGATTTGCATTTATTTTTTCTACTCTTTCTTTGTCAACATCTAAAACTATCACATTATTATGCTGAGCCAATAATACAGACAAAGACATACCAACATAACCTGATCCAACAATAGTGATTTTCTTCTTTTTAATCATCTCTATTATTTGATGATCTTCGTCTTAGTTGAAGAAGATTCATTTGGATTTAAATCAAATAGATAATCTTTACCTATTTTTTTAATGTATTTCCAATTACGAGTATCAGCATATCCTTTAAATTTTTCAAAATCCCAGGCTTCAATAAGCATATATTTTATAATTGAAGAATTGGTGTATCCTTTTAATACCTCAATTTCATAGCCCTCAACATCTAGAATAAATATATCTATAGAAGAAATATTCTTCTCTTCTAGATATATATCTAATGTTTTTGTAGGGACTTTGAGAACATTATTTGAATCTGGTTGTATATTTTTAACAATACTTGACTGAAGATTATTTGCATTGATTTCAATGGTTTTATTATTTTCATAGGTATCCTTTGATACAAATGCAAAACTACTAACGTTAGATTTTTTTCTGTAATTTTTGCAAATATCGTATTGTGATTTTACAGGTTCCACTAAGAATGTTTTCCAGTCATAAAGCCTTTCAAGTAATAAAGAGTTTGATTGATCAATTCCATCGGCAGCACCAACCTCCATACATATACCAAATTTTTTATAATCAAAAAACTTAATTATTTCTTTATCCATTCTGTTGAGGCTATTTGTATAACCAAACAAAGAAAGAAAATTAAGTAAATTAATTTTAAAACTATAAAAAAGTTCTTTTGATACGACATTTAATATTTTTTTTAGAGGATTCCATAAAATTATTCTGATTAGGTTGTTCATTTTTGTACTCTAAAAAATCTGTAAGATTCTTTTATGATTAAAATATAAAAAAAAATTGCATAACATTTTTAACTTTGAGCATTACTTCTAACGAAGTTCATTAATAATGAAATAAAGGCTCCAATCATAAAACCCAATAATGAAGAGACAATAACAATTACAGATCTTCTTGGCTCAGATTTGCGCTCCGGAACTATGGCAGAGTTTATAGTTTTAAAAACATAATCTTCATCAGCTTCAATCATCATTAAAGATTTCATTTCTTCCTCAAGTAAATTAGCTACTGATTCTTTAATTTCATCATAATTTAATCTTAAAAATTGTGTATTAAGAAAATTTATTGATTTCAAAGCTCTTTCTCTTTCAATATTTCTCATGCTTTGATTTATTAAATTGACTATTAAATTGGTCCACTGTTTTGCAATATAGGGAGAACGATGTTTAATAGAAATAGTGACAAATCCTGTCTTTTGTTCTTGAGAAATATTCATTATATTTTTATATTCTAAATAAGCCTCTTGATTCGATGGCATAAGTGAGGAATTATTATTATCAACTTTCCATTTATTTGTATCTCTATCAAATAAATCATCATCATACTGAAGTATATTTAATTGAGGGTTCCAACTTTTAGCTGCAACCAAATCTTGAAATATGACATTTGGCAAAAATAAATTTTCAAAGAATTCAAAAGATTTTATTCTTGCAATAGCCTCAGTGGATTTGTTTCCAGCCTCGTCTGGCACAGATATACCAGCGAGACCCGCTAACCCTCCGATCTTAGAAGTCATTGAGATGCTGGATTCAGCATTTGAAGGAGATAATAATGCTTGAGACTTATAAATATTTGGTAGTGATAAAGAATAAAAGATAGCAAATAGTGCTGATGAAAATGTTATTGATAAAATAAGAAACTTATTTTTCCAAAATATAGAGAATAATTCAGATAAATTAATTTCATCATCGTAAACAAATTCATTCGTATTTTTGCCTAAATTATCCACAAAATATCCCTCTTACTGTAATTTTAACATGTGTTTATAAGAATTATGCTAAATAGTTTTGAGAGGTATGTCGTAGTTTTTTAGAAATGCTTTTGCTCGTAATGGATTATTGTCTCCAAAATTAAACATACTTCCACATGCTACTGCATCTACACCATTATTAAGTGCATCAAGCAAATGATTGAAATCTCCTGCCCCTCCAGCTGCAATGACTGGAACAGAGCTCGCAGCGCAAGCTTCCTTTAATAAATTTAAATCGTATCCTGCCATCATGCCATCCCTATTAATTGATTGAATCATAATTTCGCCTGCTCCAAGAGATATTACTTCTTTGATATGATCATCTAAGGTTGTATTTTCAATCTTTAATGAAGAATTTGAGTACAGCTCATATTGATTTTTATCATTCAGCAATACGTCAACTCCAATTACTACTGCTTGAGATCCAGCGATATCAGTTATTTGTGTGATTAAGCTTGGATTTGAGTATGCGTTTGAGTTTATTAAAACTTTATCTGCTCCAGCACTGAACAACATTTCAGCATCCTTCAATGTAGATATACCCCCACCAACAGTAAATGGGACGAAACACTCCTTTGATATCTCTTTTACGGTTGAAATCAAGACTTCCATAGAATCTATATTTCTATCAATTTGGAGAAGAAGCAACTCATCAGCATCTTGATTACTATAAACTTTTGAACTCATTACGGGATCGCCAACGTCTCGAGGAGATCTAAAGGCTTGAGTTTTGCATAATCTATTATTAGATAAAAGTTGTATAGGAATTATCCTTCTTTTTAACATTTACCATCCCATAAACAAAAATTATCTATTATTTTTAAACCATTTTTTTGGCTCTTTTCAGGATGAAATTGCACACCAAAAACATTTTTATCTCCAACAATCGAAGTAAATGTTTGGCCATATTCACAAGTTGCGAATAGATCATTATCTGACTCAACACAGAATGCATAGCTATGAACAAAATAAAAATCAACATCTTTTTTTATGCCTTCAAGGATAGGATGATCTTTTTTTATAGATATATTATTCCATCCTGTGTGAGGTATATTTAAGCCTTCAACTCTCTTTAGTGGTTGCACGTTCCCTTTGATGAGATTGAGTCCATTATTTTTTCCACCCTCAACACCAAAACTACTTAATATTTGCATTCCTAAACATATTCCCATTATCGGTTTTCCTGCACAATAAAATGCATTTATAAAATTTGTTAAATCCTTTTGAGCTAATAAATTCATCGCTGATCCATATGAACCAACTCCGGGGATAATAAGGTGACTTATTTCATCTAATTCTATGGGATTTTTAACAAATATTGGGTCCCAACCTTGGCTGTATACAGCATTAAATACTGAAGCTGTATTTCCCATACCATAGTCTAAAATACCTATGTTCATTTTTCTCTATAAATTTGATCAAAATCCCATGTCTTTGAACTCCATTCATTTTTATGAAATTCTGGTTTGTTTGGCGGAACAACAGTTTTACTTACTATGTTATTGAATTCATTTTCATCTATATTTAAATATTCAAGAAAAACTTCTAAAGATGGTGGTTTTTTTCCCTCATATTTTTCAATTAACTTGTCAGCCTCTTCTTTTTTCATCCTTCCATTTCTGATGTCTAAGACTGTCATTTGTGTAACACGTGAATAGCCACGTTTTAAATGTTTTATATAATCTCTCATTCCTTGCATATAACATTCTATTTTTTCATAGTCGTACATTTTTGGGGGCATGCCTTCAACTTCATCACCTTCCCAGCCAAGCTCATCCATTATTAACTTTGATTGCATTTTTGTGTCCCACGGAATAAATGATCCCAGACACACCGATTGATATCTTAACTTTTTTAAATCTCTGATATTTGGATAAGTATATGGTGCGAAATCTCTCCGATCTATTTCGCCTGGCTCCCTTTCAATCATTCCTCTCATATCTTCAGAAGTAATACCTAGATTTATAAACCTATTAAACCTCTGCTCGTCAACCACCTCTATTTCATCATCCCTATAATCATAATATGCAGTATATTCTGTAGATGGCTCACCCCATAAGACTAGTGGTGTATTATATTTAATAGCAATATGCATAGGATAAGAAAATATTCCAGTATGGCAATGCCAGCAAAAATCGCCTTTTCTTATGAGTGCCTCTAGCATTACTCTTTTAACAATTTTCCAATTAGGAGTAAAGCTAACAACGTCCACTCCAAGAGATTTAAAAGTTCTTTCATTATTTTTTAATAGAGTGGGTCTCATAAAACCATGATTGAATTGGACAACTAAAGGCTTGATACCATACTCTTTAACCAAATAATATAATGTAAAAGTAGAGTCTTTTCCGCCAGAGAAAGGAACGATGCAATCATATTCATATTTTCCTCTATTGTCTTCAATAATTTTATCAAAGGTTAACTTTCTCTTTTCCCAATCTATTGTTTTACTTTTAAAGTTAAACTGATTACATATGTTACAAACACCTTTATCATCGAACTCAATTGTTTCGTATGTTTCTGGTAGTCCACATTTTGAGCACTTTTTCATGTTAGCAATTATATGTTTTTAAATATGAATTTACTATTAAGCAAAATTATTTATTATTCTTAACCATTTGAAGACTAACTCTCAATTAAATCCCAACTAAGAGCTGTTCCTCTTTCGACATCGCGATTAATTTTTTTTCCAATAACCTCATCAAAATGTTTTGGTAAAAGTCCAAATCCTGGTCTAATTCTTCTTATATTATTTTTATTTATTTCATCGCCTTTCTTAAGATCAGAAATTATATATATTGATCTTCTAAATTTAATATTTTCAACTTCTGCTT
>MDSV01071857.1_pt1 | contig 14659 bp, 7 predicted proteins | sample 810851 | NCBI WGS metagenome assembly MDSV01 (sample SAMN05326640, study PRJNA326480) | marine metagenome | isolation source: seawater | place: Atlantic Ocean: North East | collected 2012 | reverse complement strand
CGCCGCAGCGCTCGTTGAGGATTTTTGACACGGCGCGCGTGTATTCGAGGACGTGCTCCTCCAAGTGGTCGAGGGAGGCGATGCCGCGCGCGCGGATGGTCAGCTTGGCGCGGGGCCGAGGGCCGAGGGCGAGGCCGCAGACGGCTGCGGCGAGCGCTGCGGCGATCATTCCGTGGTTCCGTGCTGGTTGTGTGCGAGCGCGGGGGGCGGTTGTTGCCTCACTCTGCGACGCGCTCGCGCTCCAGCTCGCGGCGCGACGCGTCCAGCGCCGCGCGCCGCCGCTCCGCCTGCTCCCGCCGCCGGCGCTGCCAGTCGTTGATGCTCACGCTCATGTCGCCCAACGCCTCGAGGTCGCCGCGCGTCTCGTCGTCGAGCTGCGACACGTCGATCGGAGTCAAGGGCTGCCGGCTCTGCCGCTCCCGCTCCAACATCAGCAGGGCGACCGCGAAGTCTTGAGACAGCGGCGCCATCTCTTGCTGCGGCAGCGGGATGGACGCCGCCGGCGGCATGGCGTGGTGCGAGACAAGGCGGAACAGCCCGGCGTACGGCCGCGCCTCGCCCATCTCCTGTTGCTGCGGCGCGGCCTGCTCGGCCGTCATGCCTTCCCGTGGCGCCCTACATGTCGGACAACGATGGAGGTCCGATTGCGACATGCGCCGCGAACAGTTTCGGCAGAGCGCATGCCCGCACTCGAATGGAAACTGCGGACGGTCCGTCTCCTCCAGACACACCGGGCACTGTAACAATGACATCGCAAGCGCGGCCTTCCCACTCTGCAAATGCCGCGGCAGCCAAATGATGTTAGCGCGCGCGCGGGCTGTGCTCGCTAAAGAGTGAGGCGCCGCCGCGTCGCCCGAGAGGGACGTCGAGCAGGGCGAGCAATGGCACGCGAGGTCAATCTCGAGCAAGTGCCCTGGTCGGTGCTCCTAGGCGTCGCGCAGCCGCTCGGCGTCCTCGTCCCGACCGAGGCCTCTGTGTACAATCCGCTTCACATGGGCCAAGGCTTCTGGTCGGTGCGCGACATGCTCCGTCTGCGTGCGACGTGCAAGACGCTTTGCGGGGACATGAACACTCAGCAGTTTCTGACCGCGCTGTTGAAATCGGCGTTCAAGATAGACGTCGGCCGCCCGTTTCACGAGTACCGATGGATGAACCTGACTGGGCGCGAAGACCCCGCGCCGATGCCCGTCTCCGTCTTGGAGGGCAGCTTTAGAAGCTTGAGTTTGCGCTGGAGGCAGAATAGACAAACCGCCCCCTGCCCCGGTCGCGATCCGGATCACGAGAAGAAGGAGTGGCTCTGCCTGCTTCTGGAGGAGGCGTTCAAGCAGCAGTTTCTCCGCGCCCTCGTGCGCGTGGCCGAGCGGCTCGGTTGCGTCGTCGCCGGCAGCTACGGCCTGCACGACTTTCTTCACCACGGCCACACCAAGGAGCCGATGCCGGCGCGCTGCGACCGCTGTCGCGAGCATCTCATGCAGCGGCAGCCTGTTGCGGCCGTGGAGGGATGCCCCAATTGCTGGGTGCCCGGCGACGTCGACGTCTTCGGCCCGCGCCGCGCGACCTTGAAGCTCATGGAGCTGATATGGGATTGCGATTCAATCTCCGCAAAGGCACGGACGATGGGCGGCGTGTCGTTTCCGTACGCCATCCTGCACGAACGAGATGGCGGACAAGTAACAAAAGGAGGCAGCATGTGGGACAACTACATGCAGGACTTTGTAAATCGCTACGGGGGCGACGACCTCGTGTGCTGCCAGGCGGGCGTGTCCTACGACCCCCGCAACATTGACGCCTACCTTCGCAATGGCCCGCCGGCGGCCCCAGGGGCGATGCACCTCCCCCCGTCCGTGCAGCAGGCCTTGGTGGCAGAAGAGGATGAATTCGGAAACTCCGGTTTTCGTTTCCCCTTGGCCAACCCAGATCATCTGCGACCGCTGCAAGACCACGGCTGGTTTTCTGCGCCACTCCTGGGAACGATGCACCCAGCGTACGCGGTCCGGCGTGCGTACACCTTTGAGATGGATTCGACGTACTTTCCCCTTCGCCTCCAGCGCGACTCCGTCCAGCGCTACGACGAGCTCGGCGCCGCCGGTCCGCTTGCGCGCCGCCGGTTTTGCATCAACGCCATCACAATCGACTGCGAGCTGGAGATGTCCATCGAGAAGCTCCTCGACGGCTTCGATCTCGAGCCGTGCCGCGTGGCCGTGACGCTGCCGCCGCACGAGACAATGTACCAGCACACCTTGGGCAAAGGTGCCGAGGAGGCCATTGAGAAGAGGATCCTCCGCCGCACGGAGCAGTCCTTCGCCCCGTGCCAGATCTTCGCCTCGGTGAACGAGCTGCGCCCGCCACTCTTTTTGTTCAAGGGCGGACCGATCGACAAGGCGGCGAGGCGTATCGCAAAGTACGCGCGCCGTGGCTTTGTCATCGAAAAGTTGTGATGGAGGAAACGAGTATTTATTCTTTTAGAATTTCTCAGCGGTGGTAATCCTGCCGCCTCGCAACCATCCCGTTGCCCATCATGGCGTAGGAGCACGCGCGGCGCGTCACGCGCGCGAGCGCGATCGCCAGCTGCTGGTTGTTGTTGCGCGCCGCCCAGTTGCTCGTATACATTGAGGACGAGCCGCTGTGCAGCCTGTTCGCTGCCAACTTCAAGCCGCAGAGCGTGGCAAACAGCGTCGTCAGCTCGACGTCGCGCCCCTCGACGAGCTCGTACGCCCGAATCGTGCGGATGGCGACGCCCCGGTGGGCGTAGCGCATCTCCTGGCAGAAGACGGCGTAGGCCTCGCGCACCGCCGCCAGCGCCTCCGGGCGCCAGCGCAGCATCAGCGAGTTGCGCGGGCTCGAGAGGTACTCGATGGACGTCGACGACGCGACGCCCTCGAGGTCCATGTCGCCCATCGTCGTCTGCTGGAGCTCCTGCCCGGCGGCGCGCAGCTGCGCGAGCAGATCGGAAAAGGTCATCTCGCCGGTGCCCGAACGAAGCAGACTCTCGAGCTTGACGGCGTTGCCAAAGAAGCGATCGGTCGTCTCGCCGCTCTTGCCCAAGCCGGCCAAGTCCGACGCCTCGCGTCGAAGGTTGCCAGAGACCACCTTGAGCTTGCCGAGGTCGACAGCCCCCGTCGAGGTGCCGGCAAAGCTGCTGCCCTGGTCGCTGATGCCCAGCTGCAACTGGCTGTCCTTGATCACTTGCGCGATCACATTCTTGACGAGGTCGGCGTGCTGCTCGGCGGCGCGCTGAGTGGCCCGTCGGCGCACGTCGCGCATCTGCTTGCTCTCTGCCGCGAGCTTGCTGTCGTCGATGATGGCCACCTCGCTGATGGGTTCGCCGATGGCGCCGCCCAGCTGCCGGGCAAAGGCGTACAGCTTGTCGTTGGCGAGCGCCGCCTCGCGCAGCCCGTCGCTCCAGACGTCGCGCCGCCGCTTGCGCGCCGTCGTGTCGACGAGGTCGTCGGGCTCATCGGGGTCCTGCAGCCGCTTGCGCTCCTCGTCAAGCTCCTTCAGGTGCGTCGTGATCTTCTTCTGCTCCTTCTCGTTGCAGCGCAGCTCTTCGAGCGCGTCCAGGCCCTCGTAGACGATGGCGCGCAAGGCTGGAATCTGCACCGAGTCGGGCAGGTTGATGTTGGACAGGTCGCGAAGACCAATCTTCTGCTCAAAGTCCTTGGCGACTTCGGTGTCGTCGAGCTCTTTCGGCACGAGCTTCCCGTCACCGACCTTGAACTTGTAGTACACAAGCTTCTGGTTCTTCTCGTCCTTGATTGCGCGGCACCGCAGCACCGGCAGCTTGAACGAGTCGCTCGCAAACTTGCCGGCCTTTGCCGCCTCGATGCACGTCTCCAGGTCACGCAGCTGCTCCACTTTGCACCGCGCGGCGACCTGACGCCAGTTATCGCCCTGAAACTTGGCCGCCTCCACCACTGCCTCCAGGAGTGCCGCGCGGGACACTGCTTCGGACACACCGTCGCTGTCCTGGGTAAAGGTCGCGCCAGCGTCCGAGCCATCATTGTACGCTGTAACGTCCCATTCACCCGGCGTCCATTTGGCGTACGGATCGGTCGGGACAACCTTCTTTCGTGCCTCGAATTTGCCCTTGTCCTTCGGGCGAGGTTGCGCGTCCACGCGCGCCTGCACGCCCTTACGGTCGTCGCACGCACCCTTGCCAAAGTCGACGAGCACGGCCTTTGGTACCGTGTACGCAAAGTTGCGCGGCTCTGGTACCTCGCCAACCACTTTCTCGGCCATTGTCTTCGTCGGCGTGTACCAATCATCCTTCCCCTCCTTGTCGGACGGCTCCAGGTAATCCTCCCAATCTTCGAGAAAAGCCTTGAGGTTCCCGTGCGTCGGGTTGTCCTTGAACAGCAGATACGAGTCGCTCGTAGAAGGGAACCACTCTGGCTTGCCCTTCTTGAACTGGTCCAAGAGTTTCTTTGAGACGGGGCGGTTGAGCCACTTTTGGATCTCCTCGTCGAGCTGGTGGATGCCGTGCTCTGCGCAGAGATTGGCTTCGATCACCAATCTGGCTGGATTGTCGAGTTTTTGGTACTCGCCGCTGACCAAAACCCCCATTTTCATGAGCATCGCGTCAAGCTCCTCTATGGCCTTCTTCTTGGCGTTGGAATCGCCCCCCTCGCTGGCCGGCGCAAACGCCGCGCGGGCCTCGGCCACCAGCGCGTCGATGGCCACCTGCCCTTCCTGCGCCGTCGTGATGCCGCTGAACTTTTGCAATGCGTTAAGGCTCAGCGTCGTGTCCGCCGTCACGTACGCAAAAACCTCCGGCATCGTCATGAGAAACCCGGCGAGCCGCAGCGCCGAGTCGAGGCGCTGGACGTCGGGGTCGACTTTGCCGTGCAGTTCCTCTAGCAGCGCCTTGTACAAGCCCGTGCGGTGCGAATTCTCAAACAGCGGGTCGAGTCGCATCCCGAGTGGCTGGCTGTCGTCGTCCGACGTCTGCAGCGGCAGCACTGGCGCCTGGAGGTACGCGTCGTCGCGCTTGCCCAGCTCGTAGCGCGCGTCCAAGACAAAGGAGTCCTCGCGCCCGCTCTTGACGCGCTCCAGAGCCCTCAGCTTCTCCGCGGTCGCGCGGCCGCTGACGGTGTAGGGGTCGGAGAGCGCCGTGACGAGCGCGCGGTGAAACGCGTTGCGGTCCATTTGCTCGGCGCGGTGCTTCTCGCCGTCAGTGGCTGCCATCGCCGCCGCTAGGCGCGTCGCCTCTGATAATGCGGAAAGCATTGCGCAATATCAAGAGCGCGCGCATTTCACCTGTTGCCGCGTGGCGCGCCGCGTTAGCGCCGCGAATGCCGTCGCCGCTCGATCGCCCCGGGCTCGACGATCCGCCGCTGCGCGAGTGGGTGGTCGACGCCGAAGACGGCGACTCCCTCGGCCTCGGCGAGGCACACGCGCGCGCGCTCCGCGAGCTCGTCAAACCGGTCGAGTACGCACCGAGCGGCGCAAAGAGCGACAATGCCCTCGACGACGAGCGGCCGGAGCGCGACAGCGAGACCAATCCGATCAGCATCGAGCTCGTGCGCGGCGCCAACGGCCCGGGTGTCGACGTCGACGAGTGGACGGTTGTCATCGACGGCGTGCGGTGCGCGCCGGTCCTGCGCCCGAACGACTCTCTCGATCGCGTCGTCGACGTCTACCATCTGCCGCTGCCGTTTAAAGATCGTCTCTCGATTGCTGGCGGGTACGACTCGGTGCGCCCGGTGGTCTTTGGCGTCCGCATCGAGGGTGAGGCCCTGCGCCCCGCCGAGGTTCAGCTCCGCGTCGAGCAAGTCATCGAAAGTATTGACACTCTCGAGGCACAAGTCGCCCCCCCGACGGGATGGGAGACGCAAACGGGCCGCAACGCCAAGGAGTACACCACCGATCTGTTTGATGTGGATCTACCCGTGTACGCACCGTTGGACCCGACGGCGGAGTGCGTCGCGACCACCTACCCCTTTCGCGCACCGGCGCAGTCGGCGTTTGGCATCCTACAGATCGAGACTCAAAATCGAGAGGCGCAGCTGTTCAAGCGGCTCGCTGTTCGTGGTGGCCAGATTCTGACCACAGTTGCGCTCGAGACGCAGCGATGGAATGCCAACGCCAAGCTGCGCCAGGAGGTGTTCCGGCATACTGCGTTTGTCGAGGTGAGCCGCGCTGTCACCTTTGCGCTCCGCCGCAAAGGTCAGAGGGAGAAGCTCGACGCGGCAGGGAAACAACTGGCAGAGAAACGCCAGAAGACCATCGACGACATTGACAAAGTACCGTCGGCGGTGGCGGCGACCGATCAACGCGCAAAAGCAGTTGCCGTGAAAGAAGCCGCGATCAACAAGAGGTTTGACGACTTGCGTGCAAACGCCAAGTACAACAACCCGAGAGCTCTGGATCGTCTCAATGCCAACCGGCAAGCGGCACTCAACGGCATCGAGGTGGACGTGAAGGCGATCGAGGACAAGATTTTGGCGGCGCGGGAGAAGAAGAAGACTGCCGTCGAGAAGAGCTACACCATGAAGAAGCTGAAGCTGGAGGAGCGCATCCAAAAAAATCGAGACAAAGAGTACACCACGCGAATCTACGTGCCAAAGGCGCCGACGTTGCGCGGCGCCTCTGCAGCCACCTATCTACGCATTCCGACCCAGCCGCAAGAACAGGGGCGCAAGTGCACCGTCTTCGGAGGCGACGAAGAGAGTGCCATCGAGGATCTTTCGCGCACGTTTCTGGTTCTGATGGACGCGCTGCAGCTCAGCAAGGCGAAGCGTGAAAAGCTGCGCCTCCCAGGCGAGGAGGAGGTCAAGTATCGAACGCAGATCGTCAATGACATGCACGGGCTCCTCATCGACCAGGGAGAAGACAAGGCCGCCCATCTCCTGGAGGCTCTCTTCGGTGTCATCCCCACGTTGACGTCGTACAGGTGGCGAGACGCAGCGCCGTGGATTTCCGAGCTCGACCCGGACGTGAAAACGCGGACAGAAAAGATGTACAAGGAGGAGTTCGACCCGGCGAAAAAGGGCTTCTTCTTTCTTCTCGATCGGCTGTTGGCCGACGACCTGCAGAAGAGCAGCGTGAGGACGCGCTTTCGGATCCGCGTGCGCGAGCATGGCGCGACCGAGTGGAACGAGGAGTTTCTGTTCGAGGCGACAAAACAAAATGGATTCCTGGCCCACGCGGCGCTCACCGGAGCCAACGATTCGTTTCGACAACTCAAGGTCCGGATGAGCGAGTTCTACGCCGAACTCGAAACCGACGCCGACGAGGAATACAACGCCTTGCGGACGGTGTGGTCAAGCATGGTGGATGTGGCAAAGTCATCTCCCGAAGCATTCCGGTCGATTGCAGAAATCTACCTGGCGTCGGACAGCATTACGCGGCAGTATGAGGCCGCCAGCGAAAAGTTGTGGTTCAAGAATGGCAAAGTGGCAATCGGACTGGTACAGGCAGCGGCTAAATATGCCGAGTGGGGCAAGAAGGCAACGTCAATGATTGGCGACATCTTTGCAATGTACACCAAATACGCAACGACATCTCGACGAATTGAAGATGTCGAACGCGCGAGCAGCTACTTTACTTTTTACAATGGTGACCCGGCACGGCATCTGCTCCTGCGTCTTACGACCCCTGGCGTCACCGATATCATTTCCTCGTTCTTCGGCGACTTGTCCGATATATACAAACTCACAGCTAAGGACGACGTGCAAAACGGCGTTTTCACCCCCGACAAAATCAAGCAAGGGTTCAAGACGGCAAACGCAGTCATGCTGGAGATGTTGAGGGTCCTTGAACAGTCCCTGCCCGTGGCCAAGTATGAGACCATGGCCGGCCAGCGTGGTATCGACCTGGTGATCAGCGCCACGTCTCGCACCTCCGACGAGGACGCAGAAGCAGAGAAGGCACAGGCGTACATTCGAACGCTGCGGGTTGCCGAACACAAGCGGCTGGAAGAGCTGCGCACACAGCGCCAGCTCTACTGCAGGATGCCGCAGGTTGTTGCTTCAAAGGAAATGCCCCCTCCACCCTTCCGCCCCGCGGAAAAAAAGTGGACCATCCGATCGCTGGCTACTCCCGTAACTCAGCGAAGCTGGTTTGACTCTGTCAAGTTTGCGCTTCCCAAAGTTGCGGTGCTCTTAGGCGGCACGGAACTCGTACAAAGCTTGACCATCAAGCTCGGAGAACGTCTGCAGTGGTTTCCCCAAAGCCTGCTCTCGGGATTGGGAAGCTTGGAGGAAATATTGGGTGGTCTAGGGGTGCTTTCCGTTGGCCTCTCTCTTTTCATCGCGTGGACTGGTGCACCCGCCTTTCTAGTCGCCGCGCTCGCCACGGCGGGCTGGGCAGCAGAGGGCACCTTGTTGTCGGGAGCGATCGTTGGTTCCGTTTTCGGCCTGATCAGTTCAATCCCAATGTACTTCTTCTCCAGCGAAGCTGACGCCCGACTAGAGACCACCAAAGCACAAGCTCGCTACGCCGATCAAGCTACACTGCAATTGAACCTCGCGGCAAGGGTCTTCATACAGTATCAGAATAGTCTGACCAAAGACCGCGCGGAGGCGACTAAAGCGTACCAAGACTGTACCGAAAAGATGAAGGGCGACCCGATCAAATCTGCCCTCAAGAATGCGAATGCTGCGGTAGCAAAGGTGAGCAAGCGCATGACAGGTGTCAAAGGCGAGAACAAGGGCAGCCTTGTGCTCCAGGGCGACGGCACGCGCTTCCGCTTCTACGAGCGCTTCTACGCGCAGCGGCTCGACATGGCGCCGTTTCGCGAGCGGCTGCACCTGCCGACGCCCGAGCTGGCGTGGACGCGGCAGCCCGACGGCCTTGCGCTTCGGTTTGTTCCGCCGCCCGAGCTGACCGAGCGCGTTCGCGACGGCGAGGATCTACGGCGCACCGCGATGAACGCCGCGATTGCGCGCGTCGCCGAGACGGGGTTTGCACCGCGCGGCCAGAGCGGCGCCGACCTCGCGCGGCTGTCGGCGCAGCGCATCCACACCGAGCTGCAGGTGGCGCTGCGCGACGAGTGGCTGTTTCCGGCGTCGGACCGCGAGCGCGTCGCCGGTGGCCGCCACTTTGTGGTGCGCTCTGCGCCGCAGACGGCGACACTTCTCGCGGAGCACGCCTGCAAGCTTCTGCGCGCGGCGTTTGACACCAAGGTGCCGACGCTCGTGGACACGTCCGACGTCTTCTTCGATTGCTACCCCGGCGGCGCCGCGGCGCGGCTCGCGCTTCGACACATGCCAATTGTCACCGACACGGCCGGTGCGATCATGGGCGCAGCCATCGACAACAAGACGCTCTACCGGGAGCGGATGTCGCTCTTCGATCCAGCCAAAAAGGAATGGACAGCGGACCGCAAGCAGATTCTCGGTGCGCTCTGCGATGCATGGACCGAGGCCGCCAAGGCCGCCTCGCGCATGCTCGTGCCACAGCTGGACCTGCCGCGCGCGTCGCGCGAGGCGCTCGCCTCCTTTGGACGGGTTGCGGTGCTCGCGCCGCCCGAGGACGCCGTGGCGCGGCTCGCGGCAGCGGCGGCGGCGGCGGCGCTGCACGGCGTCGTCGGCCGGAAGGCTGCCGTCGCGCGGCGCGAAGAGGCCCTGCGCGCACTCGCGATGGCCGACGGCGAGTTGGCGGGCTTTGGGTACCAGGCGTCGCTGTCGGCACCGGCGGACGCACCGCGCACGCCGAGCGCGGACAAGGCTGCGTTTGCGGCACGCCGCCTCGACCTCGATGCGATGCGCAAGGCGCCCGTGGGCGACGGCGTCGACGCGCTGGTCGACGCGCTGGGCCCCGCCGACTTGCTTGGCGTCGACAAGGGCACCGAACACTACTATGTCGCAGGCGGCGACAAGCTGGACTTTCAGCCGTCGCCGCTCATGTACAGCGGCGTCGTGGCGCAGCCCGTGTGGCTCGCGCGCGTCGCGGAGGCATGCACCCGCCTGGCCGCCACGCTCTCCAACCAGCCGCCGTGGGACGACGCCGACCTTCCTGAAGGCATGGCCGTCGTGCGGCGCCGGCCGACGACCGATCCGGGGCTGGCGCGCCACCCGCTGGTGGTGACGCGTCGGGCCCAGGGCGAGGGCGAGGTGGTGGGCGTACAGCTGCTTCCCTTGTCGCTGCCGGCGCTGCGGTTTCGGCGCGCCGACGGCGAGGGAGGCGAGGGAGGCGAGAGCGACGACGGCACGCCGAAGGCGGCCACGCTTCTCCAATCCCTGTCGCTCCTCTGCGACGACGCGACGCCAGACGAGGCGGCGACCGCGTCGCTGGCATCCGACTTTGCGCAGCGCCGGGTGGCGCGCGCGCGCATCTTGGCGTTCAACGTGGACCGGTGCGCGGCGGGCCTGACTCTCGCGGCGACGGCGCCGCAGACGGAGGTGGAAGCCGGCAAAGAGTCCCCGACGGTCACCGAGGTGGCCTTGGCGCTGGCGATTGCGCGCTCCGCCTCGGACCAGGTGCGCCTTCGCGTGGCGGACGCGGAGCGTGCGCGGCTCCAGCTGGAGCGGCTCAAGGAGCGCTGCGACCAGGCGACGGAGCGCGGCTGCAAAGCGGCGACGCTTGCCGAGCTGGCGGTCGCAGTCGTCGACCTCGAGGACACGTCGGGGCTGTAGTCTAAGAACACGGATGTTTTTAATCGGTCTCTAACAGGTCGCGCACGCGGCGCATCGAGGTTGCGTGGTCGGCCAAGAGCGCGTCCAGGTCGGGGCCGGGGGCGGCGGCGTCATAGGTACCTAGACCCAAACCATCCTTGTTGTATTCATCAAGAGCTTCGGCTGTCGTCCTTGCCCGTTCCTCCAACCTCATGTACTCGGCAGACGCGCGCTCAAAGTCCCCTTTCCACGTCTCTAACAAGGAGTTGGTCTGCTCTTCGATTTCCTCCTTCTTGTCGGGCTCTATTTCGGCCCATACGGCATCGATCGTGGTTCTTTGTTGTACGAGGTCCTGATATTTCTCTTCGAGGCTCTTTCTGCGATTGGCAATGTTGTCAGCATCGATAGTATATCTTGGCTTGAGCAGCTCTATGAATTCCTTGTAGGTCTTGTCGTAGTCGGCAACATAGTCGTACTGCTTGATCAATTCGGCCCTGTATTTCTCAAGCCAGTCTTCTTGCTTTTTGATCTCTGCCTTCTGGGCTTCCAAGTTTATCCCTTGATACTTGAAAGACAAATTGCTGACGATCTCAAGCAGCTTCAAGAGTTTGTCAAACTCCTGGTTCACCCGACGATCACGATACGCCTTGCCACGAAATTTAAGCTCCTCTTGGTCTCCAGGTCCAAATAGTTTCAACACCTCCGCCCTTGCGGCCACGTATTTTGTTGTTGCCTCGTCATATTTCGCCTTGGCCTCGTCACCCTCCGCCTTCGCCTTCGCCTTGGCCTCGTCAGCCTCCGCCTTCGCCTTCTCCGCCTCCACGTCGTAGACCAGACGCTCGATGGAAAAGTAGTAGTCGCCTTGGAGGAAGAGTGTCTTCAGTGTCACGAGAGCATCGTTGAGCTGAAGTACAGCGGCATCGAGAAGGGCTGCGTCGGCGTCGCTGCGCAGCAGCTCTGAGGTGGACGTCGCAACATACAGCGACTTGCCGTTGGCCTTCTCAACGAGTACGGACGCGTCTTCCGCCCGCTCGTCAGTGGGGTTCTTCGCGGCATTGTCAAAGCCTTCGACGCGGACCGTTGCCCGCACACTGCGCTTCGAAAATTCGACCGACCAGTCCTGCATGCCCTCCTGCACAAACTTCTCCTGTACGTTGCCTCCTGTCGAGAGGAGGTTCGCAGACCCGCCGCCCGGATGCTGAAGGAATTCGAGCTTGCGGCGAAGCGCTGGCCGCACGTCGGCCATGATCGTTGCGGTCTCGGTGAACATCCAGTCGTCCTGGTTGCCGTACAAGAGTTTTTTCCTGTACTCGCTGTAGAGGTTTGCGGCCCGACCTTGCACCTCGTCGATGCTTTTGTCGCTACCGATGAAGAGCAGGTAGTCCAGAACCTCGCTATCCTCCGACGCGCGACGTCGTACGGCCGCCCACTCTTCACTCTGGATCACGAAGGTTTGCAAGTCGCCTCGTATGCGCGACATGAGCAGACCAAGGTAGACGAGTGACACGGGCGTTTCAAACTTTTTGTCGTTGACGTAGGCGCGGAGGAGCTTGAGCGTGTAGATGCCATTGGCCAGCTTTGCGTTGGCGTCGGCCACAGCTTTCTTCGCCTCCTCGCGGACTTGTTGCGCATTTGGGAGATCATCCTCCAACGCCTTTTTCAATGCCTCCTCCAACTCTTTGCTCGCTTTCTGCTCCGCCATCTCCGCTTCTTGCGTCTTTGTGACGAGCGTTTCCCACCCAGGCTCGACGTTGGCAGAACCGCCCCACTGCTCCAGAATTGCGTAAAAGAGCCGAAGTTGTTCGACCGCTTTCTCTGACGTGAGGTATTGGTCAATAAACACAGTGAAGACGTTTTCCCGGAGGCCCACTTCATTGGTGACGTAGAACAAACGGTCTAGCTCGAGTAGCTTGTTTGCGTGCTCGATCGTCATGCCTGGTTTGTCCCCGTCCTTGAGCGCCTGCTTAAACTTGTCGAATTCCACCTGTTTCTCACTGGGGTTCCCGGAAAACCAGCCCATGACGCCCGTGGACGTGTCTACAGGCTTCTTCGACGTGTCCGCCATGCCGACGGCGCCGCCCCGCTCTCGCGCGCACCGCTCCGTCGTTATCGTGCCGCGCAACCTCGCTAGCGTGCTCCGCGCGCGGGCGCGTGCACCGTCGCGCAGATGCCGCGAAGCACGGCGGTGCAGTTGACGTCGGTCGTCTTCGCGCCGCCGGCGCCGCCCACCCCGACGCCAACGCCGCCGTCTCCGCTTCTGTCCGCGGCGCCGTCGCCGCCGCGGCGCCGCACCGCGCTAACGACTGCCGACGCCGCGACGCAGACCCTGCACGTGCCGCGCCTCCCGCGCCCGCCTTGGTCTCGCCGGCGCCCGCGCAAGATGCCGCTCGCGGGCTTTGCGCGCTCCGCCGAGGACGCGTGCCGCACCGTCGACGACTCGGCGCGCCTCGCCTTTGTCAGCCAACTGCACGACCGCACGATGCTGCGCCTGCGCAGCGCCAAGCCGCTCGACGAGCTCAAGGCGTCGCTGTCGGCGCGGTTCCCGCTCGCGCGCGTGCGCACCTACTCCGACTGCCTGGACGGAACCGCCGGCGCCGAGCTGGAGCTGCCGGGCGAGGACGAGGCCTTTGCGCTCGCGCGGGACCGCGTGCGCGCGCGTCCATTCCTCCGCGCGCTGCGGCGGCTCTCGCAATTGTGCCTGATAATGGCGGTCCTTGTTCATTTAAAAGAGACAGTCTACGCATGATCGAGTTTGCGACGTGCGACGGCGCCGCCAGCGAGGATTCGAGCGCCATCGTCTTCGCGGCGCTCTTCCTCGGCTACCTGGTCGTAGACGTACTTGTGTGTGCCTATGTGTTAATAAGAAAGTTGCGGTAACAAATAACACTACTCTGCGCGGTTGCGCTTGGCTTCGGTGCGCCAGCGCTCCAGGTGATTCTTCGGCTTCCGCGGCATCTCGATCGGCACCGTCCGTCGTCGAGCCCCCTGGCCGGCCGCCCCTGTCGCCTCCGCCACCTCCGTTTCCCCCGTCTCGGCCGCCTCGTCCTCCTCGCGCTTGCGCTTCTCGGCGGCCGCAAGCGCCTTCTTCTCCGCCTGGAGCGCTTGCCGCCTCCGGTCCTCGTCCGTCGTCGCGCGGCACACGTGAATCGAGCCGTCGTGGCACTGGAAGAAGGCGAGCTTGGTCGCCAGCGCCAGGTCGATCCCCTCGCCAAACGTCAGGTTGTCGGTGGCGCCGCCCTCGCCGACACCGAGGACCGCCGTCACGTGCTTCTTCTCGCTCAACACAAACACGGGCGCCACCACAGGCAGGTAGAGCGCGGCCACGCGGACAAACGCGTCCGGCCACGTCTTGGCGGCGGCGGCGGCCGACGCTGCGAGTTCCTGCACATCCTCCGGCGGCACCGCGAACGACCGCGCGAGCAGCAGCGCCTGCAGGTTGCTGTGCAGCACGTCGCGGTCCGCCTCCCACCGCTTGTACGCCGTCATCCCGAGCAGGTCGAGCACGCGCTGCACGTGCAGCCGCGACCTCTTCGGCACCGGCGTCGGCGCGGCCACCTTGACGGCCACCGCAAACGCGCCGGCGGCGACGCGCTTCCACAGCTCCACGCTTGTCGACTCCTCGGCGTCGCGTTCGCTGTCGCGCCGCAGCAGCGCCGCCACCTTCTCCAGCGCCGCCGGCAGCGGCGTCGCCGTCCCAAAGCGCAGCGCCGCCTCCTGCACAAACTGCGCAAACGCCCCCGAGTGGCCCACGTGGTAGCGCAGGTCACCGAGGGTGGCGCGCCGCGAGTCGAGCTGCGTGCACAGCGCCGTCGCGAGCCACGCGTCGCTCCTCGCGTTCGGGTCGTCTTGATCTATTTCGGCGGGATCGAGGGCGTCGAGCGCGCTGGCCGCCGGCGCCGCCGCCGCCGCCTTCGCGTTGTCGCCGCGGAGGATGCAGTCGGCCATCGACGCCGTGCGCTGAAACACGCTGCGGCACGGCGCCACGTACTTTTGGTGCGCCGGGTGGATGCACTTCTCGAGGCACGGGTACACCATCTCTGGCCAGCCAATCTGCGCGTACGGCACCGCGCGCGTCACAAAGGAGCCAATCGACGTCCCATCCT
>MDSV01069783.1_pt1 | contig 14659 bp, 12 predicted proteins | sample 810851 | NCBI WGS metagenome assembly MDSV01 (sample SAMN05326640, study PRJNA326480) | marine metagenome | isolation source: seawater | place: Atlantic Ocean: North East | collected 2012 | reverse complement strand
TTTCCCGATAGAACGTAATTCCACTGTATAGTTTTTTTGTGATAATGATTTCCTCTAACTGCATTTTTCTTGATTGTTATGTAAGTAATTGCATGTATTTTTTCTTTTTCGATAAGATCAACGATTTTTCCTCTTTTATCTGAAAAAGCTATTTTATAATTAATTTTTTTCATTTGGTATTATCTTTGGTTTTGGAAGGGGTAATATAAATTTTCCCTTATTTTTAATAAATTTAGAGTTTTTTAAAAAAAAATCAGCATAATTCCAAGCTAAAAGTAAAGCATACTCACATTTAGTCTTTAAAAAATTCTTATCAGTAATAATCTTGATATTACTTCCTGGAGTATAATGATTAACTTTTGTTTCACTATTATCTGCAACTGCAAATATTATTTTAGAATTCATTCCTAAATAATTTAACATAGTATTGCCTTTTGCAGCAGCCCCATATGCTCCAACAAGGTTATTTTTCAATTTTAAACTTCTAATCATTTTAAGTAATTTTAATCTTAAATTTCTTACTTTTTTTGAAAAAATATTATATTTGTTTAATTTTTTTACTCCCCATTTTTTTTCTAATATTAAAATATTGTTTATTTTTCTAGATACAGAAAAATTTGAATTTAAATGTGAAACATAAACTCTAAATGCTGGACCAGATCCACCAACTGGAAGTCTTTCATAATCAAAAATTTTTAAACCATGCTTTTTAAATAAATATTCTAGAGGAGTAATTGCAAAATATGATAAATGTTCATGATAAATAGTATCAAAATATAATTTATCTAACATATCTTTTAGATAAGGAAACTCCATTACAAAGACACCATCTTTCTTATCTAATAAATTTTTTATTCCTTTTGTAAAATTATTTATGTCATGATTGTGAGCAAAGACATTTGTTGCTGTAATAATTTTAGCAAAACCATTTTTTTTTTTTATTTTACTTGATAATTCAAGATTAAAAAATTTTTTAAGACAATTTAATTTTTTCTTTCTTGCATAGTAAATTGCAGATGATGGTTCAATTCCTAACAAATTATATTTATTCTTAGGATATTGGTCTAAAGTGACGCCGTCATTAGAACCCACATCAATTATTAGATCATTTTTTTTTGGATTGAATCTTTTAATTAATTTACTTACCATTTCACCGTAAGTGATTATTACTGCTTTTGATGTTGAAGATAAATATGCATATTTATCAAATATACTTGTGCTTGAGACAACAGTATCTAATTGAGAAAGCCCACAGTTCCTACAGAGAACTACTCGCAAAGGATATTTTTTTTGTTTAAAAATATCTTTTTCTTTTACAAAACTGTTTGAAGGTGGCTGTTTTCCAAGATCTATGTACCTTGAAATTTTTTTCGAACCACAAATTCTGCATTTTTTTAGTTTAAATGATTTAAAAAATAATGACATTTTAGGGCTCTATATATTTGAATTTAATTTCAAGTTAAATCTTTTTTTGTATAAATAATAAATTTTTTTAAAAAAACCCATAATAATGGCTTTTTTAAGACTACATTTTTTTTATTTATTTAAGTTGGTATTTTTAATTTAAATCCTAACAAATATTGATTTTGATTTAATATTTCTTCATATAAATAATTTTTCTAAAAAAATTTATTTTTAAAAATTTATTAAACTTATATATTGATCTTAATGAAATATAGTTTAATTTTTTTTAGTGCATTAATTATTATATTATATTCAGGACTTGAAGTTTTAAATTTTTTTGTTGGTGGATTTCCTTCTTACAAACATCCAAAAATTAAAATATCCCTTGAAAATTTAATAAGTAATAAATCTTATAAAAACAAAAGTTATAATTATGATGATTTTTTAAGAGTTAACTCTAATGATTATAAAAAATTGAATTACACGGGAAGAATAAAAAAAATTCTTTGTGGTCACTACGAAAATGGTAAATATAATTTAATATTTAAAACTGACAAGTATGGGTTTAGAGAAAATAAAGATGAAAGATATTCTTATTCAGATGTAGTTTTAATTGGAGATTCTTTTACAATGTCAAATTGTATAAATAAACCCTATGATCTTAAGTCTCAATTAAAAAAAATAAATTCGACAAATTCATATTTAAATTTAGGTATACATGGAACTCAACCATGGCAACAATTAGCTATAGCAAAAAAAAAATTGATTGATACTGATTTTGAAAAATTAGTTTGGATTTTTTACGAAATGAATGACTATGAAAATCCTAGAAATAATAATTTAGATACATACAATAATATGATTTCAGATAAAGAAATTCTCAATGATGGTATTAATAGAACTATAAACTTGTATAGTAATTTTCTGTCAGAGCCAGTAATAGAAAAAGATTATTTGGTTGAAGAAAAATATTTACCAAAAAATTCTTTTTTCACAAAATTAAAAATTTTTTTTGTATATAAAACTCGTGGTCTATCAACAATAACAAAATATTTTAAAACTTACTCTGATTTACTAGACCAAGAAAGCTATAATTCCACAGTCAATGATATGTATGAATTTGCAAAAAATAAAAAAGTTAAAGAGTTATATGTTTACTATATTCCTAGCTATATTCGTTTATCATATAAAAATTTTAATAATCATCCGCAAATGTATCAATTAAATAACTTAAAAAATAATGTAAAAAAAATTGTAGAAGATAATAATTTTATTTTTATTGACGGTGAAGATGCATTCAACGATTTAAAAAATAAATTATCTATTTTTCATTATGAATTACCGACTCATTTTAATGAAAGAGGTTACGGGATAATGGCAAAGCATATGTTGGAAAAAATTTCAAACAAATAATAATCATTTTTTACTCTTAAATAAATCACCGAAATTTGCTTTATCGAAAAAATCTAGCCATGAATTTTTAGAAAGATTTATAATTTTTATATTATTTTTTTCACAAAAAATTTTATAATTATTGAATTCATTAAAAACGCGCAGATTATTCTCCAACTCTTTAATGATACCAAACTTCCATGGTTTGTTTGCTCCTCGTTTGACTTCTAATTTTTGACTGTAAAAATTTTGAATATTCTTACCATAACTTTTTAAATTATCAGAATCACAACCAACTAAATAAATTGTTTTATACCCCATGTAAATCATGAATGGCAAAACCATTAGAGGACTGGTTTGCAAAGATGGCAATGGCTTAGTTATATCAATTGTATTTTTAAGCATAACAAAAGAAGAAAAATATAAATAATATATTTCTCTATTTTTCAATAATTTAAATTTTTTGATTCTATTTTTATCTTTAATGCTTAAAACTATTTTTGTTTCTTTAGGCAAAAGATTATCTGCTAACTTAATCCACTTGATCCAATCATTGATGGATAGAGGCTTGTGATAAGGAGCTAAAAAATGAAATTTTGGCTTAATTATTTTAAGATCTTTATGAAAAAAAAAATTACTTAATGAAAAACAGTCAAAATTTTTTAGTTTTTTTAAATTTTGATATTTTATACTAGGCCCTGTTGCAAGCAAAACTCCAGCTTTATTCTTTGATACTTTTTTTAGTGATTTATTTTTAGCAAACACTTTGTCATTTGATAAAATATAAAAATTAATATTAATTAAAAAAGTTAAAAAAAAGTCTAATAAAAATGGTGGTAAAATTTTTTTTAAAAAGTTTAAAATTAAATTATTACTCATCAAAATTTTTATCTTCGAATTTTGCTTTTATTTTTTTTATAGCAAGATTATTTGGTATGGAAAAAACTATATTTTCATTAAATAATTTTTTATATTTGAAAAAATTTAAAACTTTTAATTTTTTTTTCATACTGCAATGAACTATTGTAAGGCCTAATTGATCTGAAGACCAGAAAAGTTCTTTATAATGCTTAATCTTATAATTATAAAATCCTGACAGATCACTTAAAAAATTAATAGAAAACTTATCTTGGTATTTAAAATAACAAATTCCAGCTGCAAATCTTGTCCAGGGTATTCTCTGATCAGCATCATATAAACCGATATTACATTTACTATTCGACATTTTTTTAAATATTAGCTCTAAATTATATGTTGGAGTGAAATCTATATCATTAATGAAAACATCTGATTCATAATAATTCATTAATTTGTTGGACATTATGAACCTTGAAAGCGTAATATAAACTATATTTTTTTTCTTCTTTTCTGATTCAATTGACAGGCCTAAATTTTTATAAATTTTTTGTAGACGATCGAACTCATTTATTATTTTTGGTTTAGGTTCATTAGATATAATATGAAAGTGGATAAGATGACTATTATTTAATCTAAAATTTGAAATGTAATGTTCAGAAAAAATTTTAAAATATTTAAAATCACACGAAATTAAAACGAAACATTTTTTTTTATTACTTTTATCAAGCGTTAATATATTTTTAATATAAATATTATTTTCCTTACGCTTAATTTTTTTGTTATAACCAAAAAAGTTCAAACATAGTTTGATATAATTCTGATAATTTGTTAATTTTCTTTTTTGAAAATAATTGCCTACTTTTACATAACTCGAAAAGTTTATAAATCGAAAATATTTTGATTTATTCAATGCAATTAAATACAAATTTAATATTTTGTTATTTTTTGTGTTAAATATTAATTTTTTTAAAAATAAAAAATCTTTAACTATTACCGAGCAGTAACCAATCCTTGCAATTTCATCATCATTCTTAATCAGTCCTAAATTAAAAAACTTTTTAAGGATTTTTTGCTCTTTTTTAACATTTCTTCTTTGGCTACAAATATCTGCTAACAATAATCCAATCTTAGGATTGTTTGTTTTTAAAATTTTTAAATAAAATTCAATTATATTTTCAGAAACTAGTAAAAACCTATATTTCACTAGTATTTTGCAAAAAATAATTAGTAAAAAATCAAAAAAAAAATTAATTTTATTAAATCTCATTGAGATTTTTGTTTCTTGAACTTCTTTCCCAGTTATTTTTTAGGAAGCTTTCTGAAATTTTACCTTTCCAACGTATCCTTGAAGCAAACCTATATTTATCATTTAAATTATCCAAATATCCTTCTTGAAATCTCAAATTATTTAATAGTAAAAGCCCTACTTTTAAAGAATTTTTTCTAAATTTTTTTTGTAATGTGCTTGGAGATGAAAATTCACTATCTAACATTTCTTTAATCGCTTCATAAATTTCATTCTCATTATTTTCGTTCATTATCCAGTCATTTCCAATCCATGAGGACTTTAACTCCTTAGAATAAATCATAATTTCTTTAATAGACAAGTATCTTTTCTTTGATTTAGAGTACATTGGGCGGATCAAAGCTATATCTCCTTCATTAAAGGGTCCATCAAAAACATTAAACATATTATGAAACAATGTTCTTTTTCTGTGAATGAAACGTGCGCTGCAGTAAGGTCCTGAAGGTCCACATATTAGAAATTTGCAATTTCTTATTAAATAATTATCCATCTCTGCAGATTTATAATCAGCAAATGGATAATCAATTAAATTGTCGATTTTTGGAAGTCTTTTCATTGACATATCGCCCAGTCGAAAAACTAAAATATTTCTGCTGCAAATTTCTTTAATACTTTTAATAAAATTAGATATATTTAAGTTTAATAAATTACTAGAGTGGTCATTTTTATACCCTCCTTCTCTTACATGAATACATACAAATTCTCTACCCTCATAACCTAAGTCTTTAATTATTTTCCTACATTTCAGTAAGGATTTTTCCGTAATATCAATATCTAAATGTTTCTGAAATTGACTACTCCAATTTTGTTTTTTTGATTTTGTATAATCAAATTTTAATAATTTTAAATTTGGTCTCCACAAAATGTCATTTCCAGCTATCGGGCGCCAATAATACCCTGATTTTTTTTTTTTAAAAAATTTTGATAATAATAAATTAATTATTCTAGCTAATACAAAGTAAAGGGAAAAAAATAAACCACATAAATGTTGAGAAAAAGAATTGTGTGAAAATAAAAAATATTTAGATTTTAAACTAAAAAAATTAGTGTCATAAAATCCTAAATAATCGAGAAAAAAAGGTATTTTTTTAACAAAAATTATTGCTAATTTTTTTTTCTCTCTTCTGGCTTTTAATGTGGCATAATATATTTCTTCAGCTGCATTTCCTATAGAGTCAGGATGAGGAACTAAAATAATTATTTTAAAAAAATTACTGATATAAAATAAAAATTTATGATGAAAAGAAAAAAACATAAAAATATTATATCTTAAATATTAGTAATTAAAATTAATTATTTATCGAATAATTTCATTAGCATATTTCTAATTACTTATCGTAAATATTTATTTAATAATTCTAAATTAATTTTTTAATAATTTTATTTTTTATTAACGATAAAAATTCTTTATAGATTTAATCATAAAATCTAATTGATTATTTCTTAGGTACTGATGAATAGGCAATGTAATTAACTTTTTGGATTGCTGATTTGCAATTATAAAATCTTTTTGATGATAATTATACATTTTTGATGCCTTTTGCTTATTTAAAGGAATGGGATAATGCACTTTGGCCTCTATTTTTCTTTTGTGTAAATATTCTAATAATTCGTCTCTTTTCTCGGCTAATATCATATACAGTGCAAATGTTTCTTTGTAGCCTTTAATTCTGTTGGGTAAAATTATTTTGGGAGATAACTTTTTTAATTCTTTATCTAATTTTTTTGCATTTTTATTTCTTTGTTTAATAATTCTGTCAATTTTTTTTAGTCCTTCCATTGCAACAATTGCCTGTAATGGTTGCAATCTCATATTAACTCCCCAAAAATCTATATGATCTCTATCAATCATTCCGTGATTTCTATATTTGAACATCCAATTATAAATTTTCTTATTATTAGTAACAACCATACCTCCGTCACCCATTACGTTTAAAGATTTTAACGGATGCATACTAAAAGCATTAACAATACCAAAGGTTCCTGGAGACTTGTTTTTTATTTTCGCTCCTATTCCCATGCAAGCATCCTCAACTACATGCAAACTATATTTTTTAGCAATCTTCATAATTTTACTCATCTCTGGAGAAGCTCCCCCCCAGTGAACAGGCATTATTGCTATGGTTTTTTTTGTAATTTTTTTTTCAATATTTTTATAATTTATTTGATATCTTGAGTCACAATCAACCAAAACAGGTGTTGCTCCGCAAGCAACAATTGCTCCAACTGTGGCATAAAAAGTATTACAAACAGTTATTACCTCATCACCTTTTTTGATGCCTAAAGATTTTAGTGACAATATTAAAGCATCTGTTCCATTGTTGGTAGCAATACAATATTTTGCCCCTATGTATTTGGAAAATTTTTTTTCAAATTCAATCATTTTTTTTCCCAGCGTAAAATCTGTTGTCTTGATTAGTTTTTTCCACTGAGCAAAAATATTTTTAGTGTCTGCAAATTCAAATGGTAGATAGTTATAGGGAACAATCATTAAAATTTTTTATAAAAGTTATTAATTGTTTTGCAAACAAATTTTATATGTTTTTCCTGAAGACCTTGATGATGCGGTAAGGCCAAGACTTTTTTTGCCAGTTTCTCAGCAACAGGCAGATTAACCTTTTCTAATCCTCTTTTTTTTGATGCGACATGTTTGTGAAGTGGTGTTCCATAATAAACTAATGACTGTATTCCTTTTGAATTTAAATATTTTTGAAGTTCATCTCTTCTTTCACATAAGCATAAAAAAATAACACACGAACTAAATTGATCCCTGGTATCATAAGGTATTTTTACATTTTTTTGATTAATCAATTTTTGATAAATTGAAATATTTCTTCTTCTCTTTAAAATTACTGATTTCAATTTTTTTAATCTAAAATTTAATACCTCAGCATTTAAAACATCAAGTCTTGAATTTACACCAAAAACATGAACATTATCTCTACTTTTCATTCCGTGATTTCTGTACAATTTTATTTTTTCATAAAGATATTTATTATTTGTAATTATAAAACCACCATCACCTAAACCGTTAAGATTTTTTAATGGATGCGTTGAGAATGCTGCAATGTCACTATATGTGCCAGCATGCTTTTTTTTATAATACGAACCCATTCCTTGAGCTGCGTCTTCAATTACTTTCAATCTATATTTTTTTGCAATTTTAGTAATTTTATCCATCAAACACATTTTTCCAGCCCAATGAACTGGCATGATAGCTTTAGTTTTTTTTGTAATTTTTGATTCAATTTTAGAAACATCCATATTTAGATCTTCAGCAATATCTACAAATACAGGCTTTGCTCCCACATGAATAATTGCTCCTATTGTTGCAACAAAAGAAGTTGGTGATGTAATAACCTCATCTCCTTTTCCAATGCCCAATGCCCATAATGACATCATTAAAGCATCTGTTCCTGAATTTAGACCCAAGCAATACTTTGACCCGGTATACTTACATATATTATTTTCAAAATTATTTAATTCTTCTGTCAGCACCAGGTGACCTTTAGATAGAACTTTTTTTATAGAAATTAAAATTTGAGAACTTTCTTCTTTATATCGCTGCTTTAAATCAATCAATTCTATTTTCATATTAGTTAGATTTGCTTATATTTATATTTCTTAGCTAACCAAATAGGCAATTTGACTAATTTAATATTGGGAAATTTTTTCCTTAAAAGAGCAATATCAAAAGCTCTGTAGCCTTTGTGGGGCATGGGCATTGTTCTTTTTGTTGTTTTAATTTTAAGTGTTGGATAATTTTTCTTTAAAATTTTAGCAATTTCAAAGAAGGAAATTACCGAGCCAGACACGGCATTAACAATTCCGCCAATTTTATTTATGATTGATGTGGTAACAATTTCAGCAACATTATCCACATGAACATGATCTCTTTTTTCCTCTCCCTTTCCAAACAATATAATTTTTTTATTAGATTGTGCACATCTTGTAAATTTATTAGTTCCGTAACTGTTATGAGGATCGCTAACTCCATAAATTAGTGTCGGTCTTACAAAAGTTTTTAAACAATTTAACTCCTTAAACATTGTTTCCCTAATTAGATGCATAAACCCGTGTAATGTTTTAGGGATGGTTTCTGACTGCTCATTAATTTTTTTTTTTGTATCACTGTAAACTGCATCTGAGCTTACATAAATTAGATGACTTAACTTAACTTTTTTTAAACTTTCAATTATATTTTTAGCCATAATTAAATTTTTATTTAATGTTTCGATATTTTTTACAGGGCTTTTTGCTGCAACAACAACAACTACATCATTATTTTTAATAATTTTATTTAGTTTAGAAGTGCAAATTTTGCTTTCTAAATCAATTTCTTTTCTTGAAATTAAAAGTGGCTCAATATCATTATCGTACAATTTATTTGCAATTGCTTTTCCTACAAAACTGCGTGATCCTAATATCACCACCCTATTATAAAACTTTTTTTTTCCCATTAGCTGCTTTCCCCATCGCAATATGATGGATATTTATTTTAGATAATTTGTTTGTATTATATAGACTATATGGATCAATTAGTATTTTTTTCTTAATATTTTTTTCCAAAAAAGAGAGGTTAATTTTTTTAAAAACAATCCACGGGGTTGCTATAATTAATACGTCGCAATTTTTAATAGCATCATAAGAATTTTTGCAAAATTCTAGGTTTTTTGACAAAATATTAATTTTTTTTACAACAGGATCAAAAACTTTAATCTTATAATTGGGTAATTTTTTAATCAGATATATTGCGGGTGAGTTTTTTATCGAATGAGTACCCTCTTTGTAAGCCAATCCCAATATTGAAATTCTTTTAAACCTTATTTTTTTTTTTATTTTTATCAAGGAATTTAAAATCCATTTTTTTCTGTTTGTTGATTTATTTTTGAGTTCTAAAACAAATCGATTATTCAAATTATTTGATATTTGTAATTTATTTAAGGTATAAAGGTCTCTTTCTAAATTACCTCCTGATATTCCAAGACCTGGATTTAAATAAGCGTACTTACCAATCCTTTTGTCTAATTTTAACGACTCAGAAATATCTTTCCAATCCCCACCTATTTTTTCACAAACTTCGGAAAGGATATTGGTTGTTGTTACGGTGGAAATTAAATACATATTAATACTTATTTTAGCCAATTCTGCACTTTCATAGTTCATTTGAACTAAAGGGCATTTGAAAGATTTTAATAAATTTAAATAAGGTTTTTTTATAACGGTTCTTTTTAAATTTGATCCAATAATTAAACGTTCTGGATACAAAGCCCTTTTTAAAGCTTGACCAAATATCAGGGTTTCAACTTGATAGTACAATTGATCTTTGGGCCAATTAATTGATCTGCAAAACCCAGGTGGAACTTGACACAAAATAATTAAATTACTTTTTTTATTTAAATGTCTAATTGTTTTATTAATTAACTCTTTGGTGTTTTTTAAATCACTTTCTCCTGATGTTTTTGTGCCTACATCCTTAGATATATAAACATTATCACAACTTTTAAGATCTGACATATTATTTGTAAAATTTAACTTAGAAAAGTTTATCTTAATTCCTTTTTCTAAGTCTTTTTCAAAAATTGGACTTTTTTTATTTTTTAATAAATTAATTGTTGAAATATTTTCATCATAACAAATAACTTTAAATTTTTTACTAGCTGTAGCCACTGCATAATTTAAACCTAAATGAGACATACCTACAAAGCCTATTGTTGGTAATTTCATATTTTTTTTTCCATTTTTTTTAAAATTTTATATATCCAAATATCATTTTCAAAATTTGTTTTAACTTTTTTCCTTATAAGTTTAAAAAAATGATTGTGTTCAAGTTTCCAAGTAGGATCTTTAGTTATCAAAGTTTTATTATTTTCTAACGGAATTCCAGAGGGAAGTTTTCTTTTTCGTAAAATGAAATTAGTTGGGCCCCACTTACAAAGTGAAGTTATATGTGCAGATCCTTTGCTGCCTAATAAATCAGTAGTGTGATGATTTTTCCACATGCACATAGTCATTTCTATCTCGATTCTAAAATTTTTTGAACTAAACAAAATAACGACATGATCTAATGATTTATTTTCAAATTTATTTGATGATAAAATTTTAAAATTAAATTTTTTTCCACCAAACCATATTCTAACTATATCCATTAAATGTGGAGCTAAATCTTGCAGCACACCTGTTCCACTATCTCTCCAAGCGCTATTTCTAACTAATTTTGCTGTACCATTACCATAGAAAATTCTACATGAGTATAGTTTGCCAAGGACTCCAGAATTTATAACTTTTTTCATTTTAACATAATGAGGTTCAAATCTATGATTATAAGCTGTGTAACAGAGCACTTTGTTCTTGTTAGACAATTTCTGTAAAAGATAATATTGACTTAGATTTTTAAACCATAAAGGCTTTTCAACTAAAATATGTTTTTTGTTTTCTAAACAATATTTAATTAAAGAAAATTTTTCTTTGTCAGGAGTACATAAAAAAACTACATCATAACTATTAATAGGTACATCTTTAATATGTTTATAATCAGCATATTTTTTTTTAACATCAACTGTTAAAACTTTATGTTTTCTTAAAATATTTTTTCTTTTAGTTCCCTGAACTCCAAGACCTACTATAAGTATTTTCATTGATTATTAATTGTACTGAGTTTTTTTCTCAATTGAATCAATTTTTTGTAAAACTAGATCAACAGTGATTGGTTTATTTCCATCGATTTCACATTCACAGGCCGCTGCTATAGATCCAATAATGCCTGCTGCAACAATGGAGTTAGTTGCCTTTAAAATTAGAGAAGAATAAGCTAAAAGAGCATCACCAGACCCGACTGCATCCAATACATTGTCTGTAAATGTTCCTATTGAATATATTTCTGGTCCTGTTCCAGAACAACAAACTATTCCTCTCGAGCCCAATTTTAAAATGATGTTTTTAAATTTAGTTTTTTTTTTAAGACGTCCAGCCAAACCACCAACTGTAGAGTCTTGATCAGCTAATGAAAATCTCGCCTCTTTTTCATTTGGGGTAATTAAATCAAAATTTTTAAATTCAGTTATATTTCCCCATCTACTTGCAACTTGACTATCAGCAATTTTAAAAGTTTTTTTAGGAATAAAATTACAAAATTTTTCTGTACTATTTCTGTGAAAAATTCCATGCCTAAAATCACTAAAAATCACAATATCTGAATTATTTTTTTTAATTTGATTTCCTATCTTTTCTATAGTTTCCTCAGAGATAGGCGTGTTATCTAAGGTGTCAACTTTTAATAATCTATATCCTGATGAAATAAAAGTATTCTTATTAGTTGTTGGTCTATTATTGTCATAATATGGATTAACTTTAATTTTATTTTTTTTTAATTCTTTTAAAACATTTTTTCCAAGATCATCATCTCCAATTACTGTTGAAAAAGTAACTTTTGCTCCAGCTGCTTTTAAATGAAGTGCTACAATCGCAGCCCCACCTGTATAATCTTCTTTTTTGTTAAATAGAACACTGAAGGTTGGAGTTTTTGTTTGTCCTCCAATAAAGCTAGTTCTAGAGTATGAATCAATTATTGTGTCTCCAACTACATGCACGGATATTTTTTTTATTTTTTTTAAATAATTTTTTAAATCAGAAAACTTTATATTATTTGATTTCATTAATTCTATTAATTTTTCATAATCTAAATTTGGTAATGCTAGATTTAAAAATTTTGATGATGAATATACGACATCACCAGGAGTAAATATTAATTTACCACCATATGAAGCTAAAGTTTTATTTTCAGCTTCTGTAGCTTTTGGCAACCCTTTAGCCGTGTATTCAAATCCTTTTGCAAAAAAATCAGGTTGAATTTTTTTTAAAAGATTATGTGGTGTAGCATTTTCATCAATAATTACATAATCTACCATTTCGAAAGCTGCCAAATTCAATGCTCTTAAATTTTGAGGCACATGGGGCCTATATGTTCCTTTAGTAATAAATTTGTCGCTAGTAATACTGACAACTAAAATGTCTGCTTTTGTTTTCGCATATGCCAAGTGTCTTATATGGCCTGGATGAACTACATCAAAAACCCCATGACATAAAATAACTTTTTTATTTCTAGGAAATTTTTTTAATAAAGGTTTTAAACTATTGATAGTTTTAACTTTATAAGAATATTTTGAAAAAAAATCTTTTGACATTATTTTTATGACAAATATTTAAACCAAGTTTTCGTAGCTTTTTTTATATTTTTTTTATCCCACAATGGAGCATTTTTCCAATTTTCTATATTATTTAGCATTTCATTTACACCATTTTTAAATGATATGTTTGGTTTCCATTTAATTTGTTTTTTAATTTTCTTTATATCAGCCCAAGTGGCGTCTGGCTCACCAGGTCGTTTTGGTAGTCTGACAATTTTATTTGATCCTAAAAGCTTAATTAAATCAATTATTTTTTCTGGTTTACCTGATCCAAGATTATATATTTCATTTTTTTTTTTACTTATTGCCGACATATAAAAGGCATTTGCTACATCCTTAACATTTAAAAAATCTCTTTTTTGTAAGCCATTACCCACTAAGGTTAGAGGTTTGTTTTCTAATTTTTGTTTAAAAAATACTCCAAAGACTGCTCCATAAACTCCTGTAGTTTTTACTCTTGGACCATATGCATTAAATATTCTTATAGATACCACAGGTATCTTATAAACTTTTGACCAATGAAAACATGTCTCTTCTCCCATAAATTTACTAAGTGCATATGGATATTCAGGTGAAATTTTATGATTTTCATTTGTTGGGGTGCTTGCCAAACCATAGCATGAGGATGATGCGGCATATACAAATTTTTTAATTTTTTGGTTTCTACAATTTTCTAAAACCTTTGTTGTTCCAATCACATTTGTCATCATGTAATTCAGTGGATTCTCTATAGACGGAACAATATCTCCTTTTCCTGCTAAATGAAAAACATAAGAAACATTATTGAATATTTTCTCTTTTAAAGACATTTTATTAATATTTAATTTTTTGAAGAGAAAATTTTTATTTTTTTTATGGTGCTTTAAATTTTCAAGCCTGCCTCCAGATAAATCATCAACTACTCTTACTTTAAAATTTTGTTTTAATAACAAATCAACCAAATGACTACCTATAAAGCCTGCTCCGCCGGTAACTAAGGCTATCTTTTTATTTTGCATTTAAAGATTTTACTTTTTTAACATTAAAGTATTTTATGTCTTCAAAACTATTTAATATTTTATTATCTTTAAATGCTGCACACAGATCTCTTACAGCATCTTCTACTGTTAATTTTGGTAAGAAACCAAGTTCTTGTTTAATTTTATCAGAATTAATATGGTAAGATCTATTATCATTAGATGGAGTTGTTTCAATATCAATCGAACCAATTTTAGGAAAATAGTCCTCAACTACCTTTTTTACTTTATTTGCTATTTCTAAAATTGATAAATTTTGATATCCTACATTAAATATTTGATCTTTTATTTTATCACTTGGAGCATTTATTAGACATTCGATAGCACTGCAATAATCATCAATATGTAAGTTTGGTCTTAATTGTTTTCCACCAAAAACAACTATTTTATTTTTATTAACCGCAAAGTTTGTCAAAATATTGACTGATAAATCTAATCTTAATCTTGGCGCATAACCGCATACAGTTGCAGGTCTAAATGTTACACCCTCAAAATTA
>MDSV01224138.1_pt1 | contig 14660 bp, 13 predicted proteins | sample 810851 | NCBI WGS metagenome assembly MDSV01 (sample SAMN05326640, study PRJNA326480) | marine metagenome | isolation source: seawater | place: Atlantic Ocean: North East | collected 2012 | reverse complement strand
GCCAGGATGCTTCTGGGGATCCTGAGCGATCATACCTTCACCTCTTTCTCCAGCTGTTATAAAAAGTTTATCTTTTTTAATGACTAATCTTGAGCCAAAATGATAACCGGAGTTAATGGGAGGTTCAGCTCTAAAAATATTTTTAAAACTTATGTTATTATTATTAAATGCTCCTTTAGCAACTGATGTACTAGATTGCCAATTTCCTCTGTTTTCAGAATATGAAACATAAACATTTTTATTATGAAACAAAACATCTAACAACCCGCCCTGCCCATCCTCCAGAACAGATAAATTGTGTTTGATAACCGATTTTGTTTTATCTTTTAAATTTACAATCAAGAGATTTCCAGGTTTTTCTGTTACTAGAACATTATTTTCATCAATAAAGGACAAGCTCCATGGTTTGTTTAAGCCATCAAATATTTTAATAAGTTTTATTTCTGATGCATATAAGTAAGCAGAAGTAAAATAAATTAAAAGTAAGAAGAATGTTTTTTTCATTTTGATAAAATAAACATTTTATTTTTATTTGCGAAATTAATACATTTTTTTCTTTCTAAGAAAATATTTTGCTTATTTTTTACTACTATGCCTTTAAGTCCAGCTAACTTACATTGTTTTAATGTTTTCAACCCGACAGTTGGCAAATCCACTCTTAAATCTTGTTTTTTTTTTGGAAATTTGACAAGTACACCATTATTTTTAAATTTTTTATTTTTTAATTTTTTGAGTAAATCTTGAGTGCCACCACTACCCTCGATAGCTATTACTTTTTTATTTCTAACCACTGTGCCTTGGCTAAAGTTATGTTTGTTTAATTTATTTAATGTTGAAATTGCTTTATTAATATTAATTTTATCAGTATTAGTTGGTTTAATTTTTGTATAGATACCTTTTTTTAAAGTAAGCTCAGGATTAAAAAATAATGAGCTAATAGTAGTAATTTTTTCTCTTTTTAAAATTTCAATTATTTCTTTTAGAATAGCCGCATCACCAATCCTGGAGCTTTTTATAATTCTAGGCATGTAATAAACACCTTTTAAATCTAGTCTTAATTTTGAAAATTTAGGTTTTTTAACTTTTCCTGCGAAAAGTACTTTTTTGCATTTTTTTTCCTTTAGTAAATTTATAATTTTTCCGAATTGACCTATAGAAACCCTTTTAGAGTTATTATCTTTATTGAAAGAACTTTTTTTACTTAAATCTATAATTAAGTATTTAAATTTTTTTTGTTTAATTTTTTTTAATACTTCCTTAGGAAAATCAGTATCTCCGAATATTAATCCAATCATTATTTAGCTAGTGGTGTGCAAATAGGTCTTTTTTTATCTTTTGCTATAAAATCAATTACTTCTTTGACTAAGGCATTTTCTTTAAACTCACCATTAATTTTGGTCAAATTTTCGTGAAGTTTTTGGGATGAGAATATTTTTTTGTATGCTTTGTCTAACTCTAAAATTTTCTTATTTTCATAATTTTTTCTTCTTAGTCCAATTAAGTTAATTCCTTGTAAATAATTTCTATTTCCAAATGAAAGACCAAATGGGATAACATCTTTAAGTACTCCAGTCATACCTCCTATCATTGCCAGTCTCCCTATTCTTGTAAATTGTTGTACCGCTGAGTTTCCACCTATAACAACTGAGTCTTCCAATGTAACATGTCCGCCTAGTGGAACATTATTTGCTATAACGACATTATTTCCAACCTTACAATCATGGGCTATATGTGAAGAAATCATTAACAAACAATTATTTCCTACTATCGTTTTGCCTCCTCCGCCTTCAGTTCCTGGATTTATTGTAACGTATTCTCTGATCATATTATTTTCACCGATTAAAACACTATTAGACTCACCTTTAAATTTTAAGTCTTGGGGCATTGTTCCAATACTTGCAAATGGAAAAATTTTAGTGCCTTTTCCTATTTTGGTATTGCCCTCTATATGAACATTAGAAATTAATTCAACATCTTGTTGAAGCTCTACATTAGGTCCAACATAACAAAAAGGTCCAATCTTTACACTATTTCCAATTTTTGCCTTTTTATCTATCACGCTTGAGTTATGTATCATCATTTTCTATCTACTATGGTCGCTGACCATTCTGCATCTGCCATTCTTTTTCCATCAACTTTAGCTGTTCCCTTATATTTCCAAACTCTGCCATGAGATCTTATTGCTTCAATCTCTAAATGGAGTTCACAGTCTGGCAAAACCGGGTTTCTAAATTTAGCTTTCTCTACACTCATTAAATAAACTAATTTGTTATCGTATTCTTTAGGATCAATTCCACATGCTGTTAAAGCTGCCGCAGCTTGTCCAAATGCTTCTACAATTAGCACACCAGGCATAACTGGTTGACCTGGAAAATGCCCTTGAACATAAAACCCATCTTTTTTTACATTCATTATTGCAGTAGCAGATTTTAAATGAACAATCTTAGTCAGTTTATCAATTAGTAGCATGGGAGCTCTATGTGGAAGAAGTTTTTCTATTTCTTTTCTATCAATAGTATCTTTTTTATTTGTCACTTTAACCTTTCTTTAAAAATTCTTTTAGCGGTACAGCAGGATAACCCATAACTGTCGTATTATCTGGTATATACTTAACTACTCCACTCCCCCCACCAATTTTTACATTATCTCCAATTTTAAGATGACCAGAAACACCAGCTTGGCCTCCAATTGAAACATTGTTTCCTATAATAGAGCTACCAGCAAATCCTACTTGGCCAGCTATCATACAATTGTCTCCTAATTTAACATTATGTGCCATATGAACTTGATTATCTAAAAAAGTATTTTTTCCCACCGTTGTGTCATCTATTGAACCTCTATCAATTGTACAAGATGCGCCTATCTCTGCATTATCTTTAAGTATTACCTTTCCAATATGTGGAATTCTAAAGTTTTTTTCTTTTAAAGGTATAAACCCAAAACCTTTTAAACCTATTTTTGCTCCGTCTTGGATAACTACATTGTTACCAATAATTGAGTTCTTAATCATAATTTGCGAGCCTATTAAACAATTTTTACCTATTAAAACACTATGTTCTATAATTGTATTACTACCAATAATAGATGATTTACCTATTTTTACGTTTTTTCCAATTAAAACATTGTTACCAAATTTTACTCCAGGATATTTTGACTTATTTGGTTTTTTTAGTGAAATATCGGGATAATCTAAATCTGCAGAAGGGTAAAATTTAGATGCTATTTTTGCTAATTCAAATAATACACTTTTAACACATATGGCTACACAAGACTTCGGTAAATATTTTTTTAAACTTTCTTTTGTAATACAGCAACTTGCCTTGGTTTTCTCTGCTAAATCTTTGTAAATTAATGATTCAAAAAAAGTTATATCAAATTTTTCAGCCTTATCTAAAGTTTTAATATCTTTAATCTTAATTTTTGAATTGGATTTTTCTGAAAATAAAATATTTAAATTAAAAGGCCCTTTGCTTTCAAAAAAAATATTTTTCGACATTAATTTAGATTTATTGATTTAAATTCCTTATTTAAAATATCAATAATTTGAGATGTAATTTCAAATTTTTTATTACCCATTAATACGTTTTTTTTATCGATTACAACTGATATATTTTTTTCTTCCATATATTTTCCTAATATTGGATTAAGATTTTTCAACATTTCATCACCTGCTTTTTTTCTTTTCGAAGCTACTTCTTTTATAGCTTTATCTCTACTTTTATTGAGATTAAAAACTTTCTTTCTAAGTTCATCTGCTTTTTTTTTATATTCTTCTTTTGAAAGTGCATTTTTCTGACTTATAATTTTATTTTCTTCTTCTTTTAATTTTTTAGCAGTATCGTTAAATTTTTTATTCGAGTTTTTTAGAAGATTTCTTAAATAATTTTGAGCTTTTTTACCTGCAATACTTTCATTCATTACCTTAGAATAATCTATAAAATAAATATCATTGGCAAAAAGCTTTTTTTCAATAGGTAGAAAAAAAATAAAAAGAAATATGGTTATTTTAAATAAATTTTTCATTTAAAATGTTGTACCTAGTCTAAAGTTGAAAGATTGATCAACATCTGTTGATGCCTTAGTTATGTTTTTAGAAAAGATAAAAGATAATGGTCCAGCGGGTGAAAGCCAGCTAGTGTTAATACCTATGGTCGATCTCAGTTTGTTTGAATCGTCCAGTGTGTCACTGTAATCTACACCCCAAACATTCCCTGCGTCCAAAAATAGTCCTATATCGGCATTACTTTTTTCTGGAAAAAAATTAGGAAAATTTGCTTCTAAGTTTAAATGTGTTGAATAATTTCCACCTATAAAGTCATTACCATCTTTAGGCCCTACTTTCCCTTGTTCAAATCCTCTTAGTTTTTTTGAGCTTAATTCTAATCTTTGGCTTACCCTTACATCTTCATCAGTAATACCATTAATTGAAGTTACGCCAAATTTTAATGCGCCTATTAAATCTTCACTAAATTCTTTATAATGATTTGTAGCAAAGCTGTTTTTAATATGTGGTTGGTCTGAGTAAGCTGGAAGTTCCTGATAAAAAGATGTTAAATATCCGTTAGTTGGCATAAATCTTCTGTCTCTTTTGTCTGTGGTTAAAGAATAATCAAACAATAAATCAGACGATGATCCAGATTGTTTTTTTAATAAATCAGAAGCAGTGCTATCTGTTCTTAAATCATCATATGTTAGACTTAAACCTGGGGAGAAATAAATATCTTTAAATTTTTCATAAGTTAAGTTTACTCCTGTACTTACAATACTATTTTCATATCCTGAGTTAGGTTTATCATTCTTAATATTCTTTACAAAATAGGATAATTCTGAGCCTGTAAAATTAAAGTCTGGGTCTGTTAACGATAATGAGCCTCTAATTGAATCTGCGCTTACTTCTGCTGCTGCTGAAACAGTAACACCTTTTCCTAACCAATTATTTTCTTGAATATTAAATGCAAAAGATCCGCCATCAGTTCCTATACCTGCTCCGGCACTTATTTCTCCAGTTGGCATTTCCTCAACCTCAATTTTTATCTTTTTAGAGTTGGGTAGTGAACCATCCGAAATAGTTTCTTTTACTGATGCAAAAATTCTTTTACTTTTAATTTGAGAAATAGATTTATCGACTTTCACTTTACTATAAGGATCTCCTTCATCTAAAAGTAGCCCGCTCCTTATAACAGTTTCATTAGTTACTGAATTCCCTAAAATTTCAATTTTCTCTACAATAATTTTTTGACCTTCTATAACATTAATTACTAATTCTATAGTATCTTCATTAATAATTTCATTAACATTGTGTTCAATAAATTGTAGGTCCTCGTTATTTATAATTAAATCTAATTCATCTAATAACTTTTTCACAGTAAAAGGAGAGTAATAACTTCCAATTACTTTTTTATAAATTGTATTTAAAGGTAAAAATAATTTTTTATCTAATACTGAATCGACTTTTGTGCTAATCTTGCTAATTTTAAATCTTGTGCCGGCATTAATGTTAAATGTAATTTCAGCCTGAAAATCTTCTTTGACTTCAGCTATTTCTGATAATACTTTAACATCGTAGTAACCTATTGATTTATAATAGTTCGTTAATAGTCTTTTATCTAAATCTATATTGTTGGAATTTAAATATGTATTTCTTGATAATACTTTCCAGAACTTAGATTCTTGTGATGTAATAATATCTCTAAGTCTTCTATCTCTTATTTTTCTGTCACCTTTGAAATTAATTTTAGAAATTTTTGTTTTTTCACCTTTTTCTATTTCAAAATAAATATTAACTCTTTTTTTAGGGAAGGTTTCAACTTTAGATTTAATTTCTAGAAAATTAAAACCTAAAGATGTATACAATTTTTTTATTATTACTTCATCATCAGCTACAAGTGATTTAACAAAAGGTCCATTTTTTTTTGATTTTATATTTTTTTTAATTGCATCCTTATATTTTTTTGCGTCTTCACCGACAATAATTATTTCATTAATGACCGGATATTCAACTAACTTTATAAAAAGTGTTTTATTTGATACTGAAATATTTATATCTTCAAAAAAATTTGTAGAATAAAGATTTTTAATAATTTCGTTAATCTTAAAATTATCAACATTTTGATTTACAGAAACATCTCCGTAGACTTTAACAGTTTCATCGCTAATTCTCTCGTTTCCTGTTATTTCAATTTTATTTATTATTTCCGCTGTTAGAATATTCGAAAATAATAATAAATATATAATAATTAATAATCTTTTCATTTTATCTTTTTTTTTTATCTAATATTTTAATTGCTTTATTTCTTGTCCATTTATCAATAGTTAAAATTGTTCTCAAATTTGAGGGTTTTTTTATAGCATATTTTCTCATTTTTGGGTCTTTTAAAAGATAAAACAGGCAATTAATAATAGAGCAAAAGCTTATATTTTTTTTTAAAAATTGATCAACAAATATTTCATTTGCCGCATTTAAGACAATTGGTAACGAATTATATTTGTCCAATATAGGTTTTAATTTAATTGCTGGAAACTTTTTTTCATCCACTTTTAAAAAATTTAAATCGTTTATCGAATTAGTTTTGTCAAACTTGTTTTCTTTATTTAAAAATTTTTTAACTTCGAAGTCATTTTCAAATAATGCATTTCCTATCGGTATGGACATATCTGTCTCAAAATAAAGAAACTTATACAATCCATTCTTCAATTTTACTATTGCATGCACTAGTGATTGAGGATGAATTAATATATCAATTTTTTTAAAGTCTATTGAGAATAATTTATTTGCCTCAATAACTTCAAAAAGTTTATTCATAAGTGTAGATGAGTCTACTGAAATTTTCTTACCCATTTTCCATTTAGGGTGCTTTACTGCTTGAGCTGGCTTAATATTTTTCATTTTTTTAAGTGGATAATTTAAAAAGGGGCCTCCTGAAGCAGTTAAGTAAATTTTTTCAATAGATTTTTTATCAATTTTGTTAATTAAATTCATTATTGAAAAATGCTCTGAATCAACTGGTGATACTTTTACTTTATATTTTTTAACTAGGTTATTAATTAAACTCCATCCACAAATAATAGATTCTTTATTTGCAATTAAAATTTTTTTACTAATTTTAACTGCTTTCAAAGTTGGTTCGAGACCAGCTATTCCTGGAATTGCTAATATAGAAACATCTGATTTTTTAAATTTGAGTTTAAAATAATTTTTAGAATTTAGTATTTTTGTATTTTTTCCGTATGTCTGTTCCTTTTTTATTTTATAATAAGTTCTATCATCAAATATTACAAATATTTCAGGTTTATAATTTTTAATTAAATATCTTATCTTTTTATAATTTTTGAAACCGGTAAATATATAAAAATTATAATCATTGTTTTGTTTTTTTATTAATCTTAAAGTAGCATCACCGATTGATCCGGTGCATCCAAAAATCGATAGTTTTTTTCTCATCCTGTAAATACTAATATCAAAACGTATACCAAACCAACAGGTATTCCTAATAATATTCCATCTATTCTATCTAAAATACCTCCATGACCAGGTAAAATATTGCCTGTATTTTTCACTGATGATTTTCTTTTTAAATATGAAAAAAATAAATCTCCTAACTGAACACTTAAAGAAACAAAAAAACCAAGAAAAATATTGTTAATTAATTCTGTATTAAAAATATAATTAAGTAGTATCGAACTAATTAAAATCGATAATATAAACGATCCTATGCTGCCTGATATAGTTTTGTTTGGACTAATTTTTGTCAATTTTGGTCCTTTTAAAAATTTGCCAAAAACTATTCCTCCAATATCAGAAGAAATACAGATTAATAAAATTATAAATAATATAATTTTAAAATGTATATCGTTTAACCCAAATATAAATATTAGCAAGAATAAAAATAAATATAGAGAAAAAATAAGATTTATCAAAAATTGTTTGAAATATTTATTTTTTAAAAATTGTTTAGATAATTTTGAAAATTCAACAAACGACAATGAAAAAATACTCAAACATATAAATAAATAAATAATTTTACTAATAAACATTAAAATTAATATTAGTATCAAAAGTAGTCCAGTATTAACTCTCTTGTAAATTTCTGATTTCATTTATATTCCTCCAAAGTTACGTTTTGTTTTGTTGAATTGTTTAAGAATTTTTTTTAAATCTTTTGGCATAAAATCAGGCCATAACTTATCTAGAAAAAATAGTTCCGAGTATGCTAACTGCCATAACATAAAATTGCTCAACCTTTTTTTTCCTCCTGTTCTTATAAGAATATCTGGATCAGGAATATTTTTAGTATATAAATTATTTTTAATAATATTTTCACTAATCTTTTTTAATTTAATCTTTTTAAAAGCATGAATTAGCTCCTTTTTTGCACCGTAATTTAGGGCTAAATTTACTAAAATTTTTTTGTTTTTCTTTGTTTTTTTGACAGTTTCTCTAAGCACCAATCTAAGTTTTTTTGGAAGTTTATTTAATTCCCCCATTATATTAATTCTGATACCATTTTTAATTACATTTTCTAATTCTGATTTAAAATAAGAGTTTACCAATTTAAATAAAAAATTTATTTCAGATTTTGGCCTTCTCCAGTTCTCTGTTGAGAATACATAGAAAGTGACTGCGGGTATTCTAAATTTTATTGAAGCTTCTACGATTTTTTTGACTGTTTTGACTCCCGCATAATGTCCCGAATTTCTATTCTTATTTTTTTTCTTTCCCCATCGCCCGTTTCCATCCATGATGAATGCGACGTGGTTAAGTTTATTCATAATTGTAAAACTTCTTTTTCTTTTTCTGCAGTAATTTTATCTATTGCTGATATATGCTCATCTGTGAGTTTTTGTGTGCTTTTTTCGTAATCTTCATTTTCATCTTCAGTTATTTTTTTTTCTTTTAATTTTTTTTTTAATTCTTCATTTGCTTCGCGTCTAATATTTCTTATTGAAACTTTATTTTTTTCTGTCATGCTTTTTAAGACTTTGATTAATTCTTTTCTTCTTTCCTCTGTTAAGTCTGGAATTCTAATTCTAATTATTTGCCCATCTACCTGCGGATTGATACCTAATTCAGATTTTTGTATCGCACTATCAATTAAATTCACATTTGATTTATCCCATACTTGAACTGTAATTAGTCTTGCTTCAGGGACTGAAATAGTAGCAAGCTGATTAATTGGCATCATTTGACCGTAGACATCTACTTTAATCATATCAAGCATTGATGAGTTTGCTCTACCAGTTCTTAATGTTGAAATTTCTTTTTTGAATGATTGTATTGTTTTATCCATTTTAGCTGAATAAGTATTTTCATTAAATTCTGAGCTCATTTAAACACCTTCACCAACTTTAAATCTTATAAAATCAATAATTTTTATTTCACTATCATCTTTATTTTCTTTAAGAATATCAGAAACTTTTTTTTTTGGATCCATAATCCAAACCTGATTTAAAAGCGTGTTGTCAGATATAAACTTATTAATTTTACCTTTTGATATTTTTTCTGCAATTTCACCTTTTTTTCCAGAATTTATTAATTCGGCTTTTATTATTTCTGACTCTTTTTCCACTACTTCTTTTGGCATTCCTGTTTCATCAATTGCTATTGGGTTGGAAGCGGCAATATGCATTGCTAATTTTTGACCAAGTTCTTTGTTATCACTATTTAATATTTTTACTATTGAAACAATTTTACCAACATTTTTTTCTACAGCTGCATGAATATAAAAATAATTTTTACCACCCTTGTTATCGAAAAATTTTGATCTCCTTATAGTTATTTTTTCACCAATTTTTGAAATTAAAGATATTAAGTTTTCACTAACTGTATTGCCATCAAGCATTTTAAAAGATTTAATTTTTTCAATATCTCCAAATACTTCATAATTAATTTTGGAAATTTCTTTACCAAAATTTAAAAAATCTTTATTTTTTGCAACAAAATCTGTTTCACTGTTTATCTCTATCACCGCAACATTTTCATTTTTATCATACACTAGAGCTAATCCCTCAGATGCGTTTCTTCCCATTTTTTTAGATGCTTTTGCAATTCCCTTTTTTCTTAAAAACTCAATAGATTTCTCAATATCTCCATTGTTCTCCTCAATGGCGTTTTTACAATCTTTGAAACCTACACCTGTTAGCTCTCTTAATTTTTTAACATTATTTAACAAATCTTTATTAGACATCTGATTAAAATATATTATTTTTTTTGAGGATTTTTCTTTTCTAGATTAATTGATTTTGGCTTATTTTTTTTCTTTTCTTGTGATGAAGTTTTTTTTTCATCTATATTTTCTTGCTGTATAAATTTTTCTGCATCCTTAATAGTGTTTCTTAATAAGTCACAATATAAATTAATTGACCTTCTCGCATCATCATTCCCCGGAATTGGAAAATCAATCCCAGTTGGATCAGAATTAGTATCTAATATTCCAATAATTGGTATTCCAAGTTTTTTGGCTTCATTAACTGCTAAAGACTCAATATTTGTGTCTATTATAAAAATAAGATTTGGAAGTTTCTTCATATCAGAGATTCCGCCCAAAGATCTTTGAAGCTTATCTCTTTCTTTACCAAATTTAATAATTTCTTTTTTAGTGAAACCCATATTGTCTTTAGAAAGTTGATCGTCAAGATGTTTTAATCTTTTAATTGAATTTTGTATTGTGTTCCAATTGGTTAGCATTCCTCCTAACCACCTATAATTAACGAAGTATTGCGATGTATCCTTTGCCAGAGCACTCACTTGTTCAGATGCTTGTTTTTTTGTAGATACAATTAAAATTTTTCCACCAGATGAAATACATTTGTGAACTTCAACTAAAGCGCTTTTAAGGAAATTTACGGTTTGCGTTAAATCTATTATGTGTATTGAGTTTTTTTCACCAAAAATGAAACTTTTCATTTTTGGGTTCCATCTCAAAGTCTTGTGACCTAGGTGTACACCAGCTTCTAATAGTTGTTTTATATTTACTTCAGGTACTTTCATTTTTTCCGGTTTATCCACCACAACTGCTCCATCATTTTGGACCGGGGGGTTAATTACCCTTAAAGTTGTGTGCGAAATTAAGTCTTATTATAATTTATTTCTCCAAAAATCAAGTATTTAAAAAGTTATTTTTTTTACATATTCTCTATTTTTTACTTCATTAAATAATTTTAAATCGAATTTTCTTGAATTTTCCAATTTAATTGTAAATTTAGTGTCCTTTTGTCTAATAATTATTTGAACTTCTGTTTCTCCCTTTTTTTCCAAAAGTTTTTTTAATTCTTTAAAATCTTGATTTTCGTCAATTTCTATAGATACTTTTTTATAATTATTATTATTTATTAGATTATCTAAAGAGATTATTTTTTTCACATTAATTCTCTTTTGATCGCTAATCGTGTCTTTAAATAAAGTTATTACGAAAGATTCGCCTTCTTTAAGTATTTCTCTATTTTTTATCAAAATTTCAGAAAATATAAAAAGTTCAAACTCTCCATGGTTGTCACTAAATTTTGCTATAGCAAATGGCATTCCCTTTGTGCTTTTTTTTTCTTGTATGGACATTAAAGTTCCAGCTATTAAACTGTCATTCTTTTTTCCATCTATAAAATCTTTATATGTTTTAATATCTAATTGATTAAAAATAGTTTTATAATTATTAAGCGGATGATCAGAAATATAAAATCCTAAAGACTTAAACTCTTCGCTTAAAAATTCTTTTTTATCCCATTTTTCTTCTGTAATTAGTTCAAATTTATCATTTTTAGACTCATCTCCGTTATCAAATAAATTGCTTTGTTTGCTAATTTTCTCTTCATGATAAATTTTATTTAATTGAATGAGTTTTGGAATTGTATCAAATATTCCTTTTCTATTACTCTCAAGTCTGTCAAAAGCTCCAGATTTTACTAAACCTTCTAACTGCAATTTATTTATATCTTTAGGATTAACTCTTTTAATAAAATCCATTAGTGATTTAAATTTACCATTTTTTTCTCTTTCTCTTACAAGATTAGAAATTGCTTCACTACCAACATTTTTAATTGCACCTAATCCATAAAGTATTGTATTTTTTGATGTTCTAAAATCCGCAAAACAATCATTTATATCTGGTCTAACCACTTTTACATTCAATCTCTTTAATTCATCCACAAACTCTCTCAATTTATTTGTATTTGTTGTCTCCGTAGACATCGTGGAAGCTATAAATTCCTCTTTATAATAAGTTTTTAGAAAAGCTGTTTGGTAGGCTATCAGCGCGTAAGCTGCTGCATGACTTTTATTAAATCCATACTCTGCAAAAGGTTCTATTTTAGTAAAAATATAATTTGCAAGATCCTTTTTAATTCCATTATTTACTGCTCCATTAACAAATCTTTCTTTTTGTCTCTCTAGTTCTGCTCGTTTTTTTTTACCCATCGCTCTTCTTAAAATATCAGCTTCACCTGCGGAAAAACCTGCTAAAGTTTGAGCTATTTGCATTACTTGTTCTTGGTAAATAATTATCCCATACGTTGGCTCCAAAATATTCTTTAAACTGGGATGAATATACTCGGGTTCTTTAAGACCATTTTTGCAATCATTGTAAATAGGTATGTTGCTCATAGGACCTGGTCTATATAAAGCTACTAAAGCAATGATGTCATCAAATTTATTTGGTTTCATTTGTTTTATTGCTTCTCTCATTCCTGTGCTCTCAAGTTGAAACAGGCCAGTAGTTTCTCCTGTAGATAACAAGTCAAAAACATTTTTATCCTTTAAATTAATTTTTGATATATCTAAATTTAGATTTTTTTTATTTATCATTTTTACAGTCTTGTCTATTACAGTTAATGTTTTTAAACCTAACAAATCAAACTTAACAAGGCCTGCATTTTCTGATGAATACATATCGTATTGTGTCGAAGGTAAAGGTAGTTTCGAAGAATGGTCTATATAAAGCGGTATTTGATCTGAGAGTTCCTTTCCAGCAATTACAACTCCTGCAGCATGTGTTGCCATGTTTCTATTAAGCCCTTCTAATTGCAAAGATAATTCAATTAACTTTTTTACTTTTGAGTTTTGATTAATTTCATTTTGAAAACGAGGTTCTCTATTTATAGACTCTTGTAAGGTTAATGGCCGCGACGGATCAAAAGGGATCATTTTACAAATTTTATCAACATGACCATAAGGTAATCCTAAAACTCTACCTATATCTCTTAAAGCCATTCTAGCTTTTAATTTTCCAAAAGTAATAATATGAGCAACGCCCTTACCATATTTCTGTTTTAAATATTCAAAAACTCTATCTCTTTTTTCCTCGCAAAAATCAATATCAAAATCTGGCATTGATATTCGATCGGGATTTAAAAATCTTTCAAAAATTAAGTCAAATTCAATTGGGTCTAAATCTGTTATATCTAAACTGTAAGCGACTAGAGACCCTGCGCCTGACCCCCTTCCTGGTCCAACTGGTATTGAGTTATTTTTAGCCCACCTTATATAATCAGAAACTATTAAAAAATAACTAGGGTAATTCATCGAGTTAATAATGTTGATCTCATGATTAAGTCTATCATTGTACAATTTTTTAAGAATTTTAGGATCTTTATCCTTGTTTTTTAATAAGATAAAATTTTTTAATCTATTATTTAAACCTGATTGTGCTTGAATAAGTAGTTCCTCTTCAGCAGTTTTGTTTGTACCTAGATTAAGACTGGGTAAAATTGGTTTCGTATTTTTTGGTTTAAAACTAAATTTTTTTGGAAAGTTATAATTATTCTCCAAAGCTTCTGGAATATCTTTGAATAATTCTTTTAAGTAGCTTGAACTTTGTAAAAAATGGTTGCTACGTAATTTTTTTCTGTTTTTATCCTCTACAAATGACTTTTCACCAACGCAAATTAAGGCATCATGAGCTTCCGCCATTTCCTCTTTCATATAAAAAACTTCTTGCGAAGAAATGAGTGGCACCATCAATTCTGAAGATATTGATATTAAAAAATCTTCAAAGTTTTTTTCATCGTTTTCTAAATGTCTTTGAATTTCTATATAAAAGTTATTTTTAAAAAATAAATTAAGTTTTTTTAATAATTCTTTTATTAATTCTAATTTATTTAATTTAAATAGTTTGCCGAATAAATCGTATATAGTTCCCGAAAGAACAATTAATCCTTCTTGATTGGTACTTAAACTTTCTATTTTGCAATAAGGTTCTGATGTGGCTTCACTTTCTAGGTAGCTGACGGAAGATAACTTAGTTAAATTTTTGTAACCTTCTATTGTCTTTGCAAAAACAGGTAGTTTTCCAATTACATCATTAATTTTAAAATTTATTTGTGATCCGATAATTGGTTGGGTTCCTACTTTGCTAATTTTTTCCGCAAATTCTAATGCTCCGCATAGATTTAGGCTATCACACAAACCAATGGCTTTAATCTTATTAATTTTGCAATATTCTGCAAGTTCGTCAATTTTTATTGCCCCTTCACAGATGGAGTATTGAGAATGGATTTTAAAGTTAGTAAATTGGTAATCATTTTTTTCCATTAATCCTTTTTATATTACCATTTGAAATACTCAACTTATAATCAGCTTTGTTAGCAAGTTCTCTATTATGAGTTGCAAATAAAATTGTTTTATTCATTTTTTTTAATTTTATAAAATAATTGAATATTTCTTTTGAAGTTTT
>MDSV01120755.1_pt1 | contig 14660 bp, 11 predicted proteins | sample 810851 | NCBI WGS metagenome assembly MDSV01 (sample SAMN05326640, study PRJNA326480) | marine metagenome | isolation source: seawater | place: Atlantic Ocean: North East | collected 2012 | reverse complement strand
TGGCCCGGAGTGTCAATCAGGTTTAGCACATAGTCCTCACCGTCTTTCCCTTTGTACTTCATCTGGATGGCGTGGCTCTTGATGGTGATGCCACGCTCGCGCTCGAGGTCCATGTCGTCGAGCGTTTGGGCTTGCAACTCGCGGTCCGAGATGGTGCCCGTTGTCTGGAGCAGCCGGTCGGCCAAAGTGCTCTTGCCGTGGTCAATGTGGGCAATGATGCAGAAGTTGCGAATGTTCCTCATGTCCAAAAGTTCCGTCGATGTCGTCCAATCATGCGTATCTCAGGGCACCGATTGCACGTGCAAAGGTACTTCGGGAATCACCGCCCCTCCCGACTTTATTATCTTAGCACGCCTGGCGTACGCAACGTTTGACGACGGGGCATGCGTTCTGTTCACAACCTACTGCCCGAATCCATGATCCGATACTCCGTTTCCCCAAGCCCCTTGTTGGTGTCTTTCGTCTTGTTGGTGCTGCTTCGCTCCTTGACAACGTTTGGACAGGTTCAATACGACGAGCGCCGTTCGCCCGAGGAAATCATGGCGACCTACAGTTCCTTTGAGGAGGCCGTCTTGAAGATGAGTCGCGCAGAATGGTCTGTGGTGAGCAAGTGGGACGGATTCGACACGGAACGTCACCTGACCTTCTTGCACGAGCACCGAGACAGCTTCGAGGACGAGCGCGCCCGACTGAAAGAAGTCCGCGTGAAGAAACTCACCTCCTCAGAGGACTGCCAGTGCTGGGTCGAACCCGATGAAACGTACTTTACGATGGTGCCCCCTCCAGGCATTGCCGGGTTGGGCCCCAACGAGATTGCGTGGGCCGTCGACGGAACCAGTGTGGGCGGGGCGAGTTGGAACGTCGATGCAGCCTCTGCGCCGCTTGACATCAGTTTGGACGATTCTTGGTCCTTCGATTTGTACGGCGCCTCTTACAACGAGTTTTTTGTGAACACGAAAGGCCAAATCTCCTTTGGAACCACCGTGTTGGACTGGACGCCCACAGGCTTCCCCGCGGCGGAATACAACCAAATTGCGGGCTACTGGCAGGACACCGACATGTCCACCACCGGTGAAATCAAGTGGAAACGCACGGCAGACGCCATCTACGTCAACTACATCAACGTCGGTTACTGGAACAACAACAGCGACCTGACCAACAGTTTCCAAATCATCATCACCCACCCTGAAAGTGGCATCCTTCCTGACGGCGCGAATGCCCAGGTTTGCTACCTCGACATGAACTGGGCGCACGGCGATGTCGGAGGTTCAGGCGCATGCTGCGGTGATTACCCCGGCGTCACGGGTGCGGACGGAGCGTCCACCAACCCCAACCCAGATGTCAGCCCACATGTGCAATTCGGCCGATTCAATTTGCTCGACGACACCTACAACGGCCCATACGGAGACAATGAGTCGCAGTGGGATGGCATCAACTGGTTGGACTACAAGTTCTTCAACATCAACACCGCAGACAACAACAACAATTTGAATCCCGTGCCCACGGCCAACTTGGGTTGCGACACCGTTCGGATTTGCTTGGGTCAGGAGTACAACTTGGATGTGGAGTTCTTGGGGCCGGAGCCAGGCCAAATTGTCAACCTTGAAGTGACAGAGGACGTAGGCGGCAACGAGATCATCGGCGGGACCACGGTCACGGGCGTGGCAACGGCCTCGTACGAGGGCGTATTTGTCGGAAACGAACCCGGGATCAGCAATTTGACAATGACTGCCGTGGACGAAGGCGGCGCACAAACCTTGCTCGACATTGTCATCGAGGTGCTCGATGTGGAGCCTCCAAGCATTGAAGTGGTCACGGCCGATGGCGGAGACGATTTCGGGATCTGCGCGGGTGCGGAGTTGGGCGTGGTGGCGAGCTCTGAGGGCGGACAAGAACCTGTGGTGGACTGGTCTTGGAATTTGAACGCCAATTTTTGGGACGAGAACACGGCAGACATTCCCTTCGGAGGGACCTTCGTGGTCACGGGAGAAACGGCAAGTGGATGTGTGGTGAAAGAAACCTTCCAGGTGTTCCAAACGCCATTCTACTTGCCCACCTTGTCGGGCACGTCAGTGACCGTTTGTCCAGGGGACTCTGCGGTGATTTCAGTCCTTCCAGATGAGGGTGAGGTGTTCGTAGAGTACGAATGGGTCGGAGACTGGAATGGCGGCGGTGGAACCATCTTGGCCGGTCAAGGCACAGACGAGGTTGCTGTGACTGCGGGAACGTTCCAATTGACCGTCACAGACGAAGGGGGTTGTCAGGGCAAGCGCACTTTTTTGGTGGGAACCACCTCTGTGAGCATTCCGGATTTCGAAGTGGAGCCCATCTGCGATGGGTCTCTGGAGCTCGGGTTTGACTCGGTGGAATTTGCCGGAGGCTACGCGTCTCCAGCGGAAGGCAACATGCAAATCCAAATGATCTCTTCGTCCATCTTGGGCTGGGGCGAGGCCTTCCTGCAGGTGATTGTCACCCACGAGGACGGCACACAGGATATTTCCATCTTGGAGTGCGACGACGACTTCGAATCGTACAACCAAGACACCAACCCAGAGTTGGCCCTTGTGTTCGGAGACTCCGTGCAGGTCACCTTCTTCGGCACTGGAAATCCGGCTTTGGACGCCAACTTCGCCGTGAACCTGTTCAATTGCGTCAACAATTGCAACGGGGAAAACGAGGACAATTGCTCGAATTTTGAAGACCTGGTCTCGGGTGAGATTCTGTACTTGGGCCCGGCCCTTTGCGAAGTGCAAGAGGCCTTTGGAACGTGGTCGGTCGAAGGACCAGATGGGTATTCATTCACCAACACCACGCAATTCAACACGACGTTCTCCCCCGAGGAATTTGGGCTCTATGAGCTGTGTTTTCAGGACGAGGAATGCGGAATCGATCACTGCTTTGAAGTGGAAGTGAACCTTCCTCCGACCATCGCCTTCAACGGGGACAGCTTGCTCTTGACGTGCGACGAAGTGGACCAATTGAGCTTGGACTTGGAGGTGGACGTGACGGACCCTGCAGGCGTGGCCATCATCAACTGGCCTTTCCCGGGCAACGACAACGTCCTGGAAAACGAATACACGTTCAGCCAATACGCCACCGGCATTTATGAGGTCACCGCCACCAATGGGTGCGGTGAGGCTGCAGACCAAGTGGTCTACACGGCGATTCCTGAGCCCTTGCTTGAGAACGACTACCTGTGTGGAGAAGGCGCGACCCTCGAACTGGACCCCATTGCCGGAGATCAGAACAGCGGTTTGGTCTACGAATGGACGTACAACGGCAACGAGGTGGACGACGTCAACGACAACGAGTGGGAGGTAGATGCGACTGGGTCGTACTGTGTGACGGTGCCCGACGAGGGTTGCCCCAACAACTTTGACGAGAGCGATTGCGCGTTCATCGACATCGTGACTGCCATTGACATCGACGTGTTTTTGGGCGGGTCCATCACGGATTGCGACGGGGGAGGCATTGAGCCTGGGGAGGATGCGAATTTGAGCGTAAACCCGGCGTTCGCAGCGAACTATGCGGACTACACCATCACCTGGCCTGACGGAACCGCCACCACGGTGGAGGACAACTTCGAATGGGTCATCCCCGAAGAGTCCGAACTCAACGGCACCCAAATCTGTGTGACCATCGAAGACCCCTACGGTTGTGAGCCGCAGGAAGCGTGTGGGTTGATCTTCATTGGAGACGACCCCACCTGGGATCCACTCCCGATCTACGACGGCGTTCGTGCCCTGTGCCCAGGACAGCCAGAGACCTTCGACCTGAACGCGGATTTCAATGGTCCGCCGTACAGCAACTACTCTTGGACCGTGCAGTGCACCGACACGTTGGTGGAGTTGCCCTTCCAGAATGTGGCGGATCTCGTGGGAGAGATGTTCCCTCCGAGCTGCTGGGGATACGATTTGACGCTTTTGGCCCAAATCTCCAACCCTTGTTTGCCACAAGGCCTCCAGCACGAATACAACGTGATTGTGGACCAATGCGAAATCTTGCCCCCCAACGTCTTTACGCCTCGTGACGGAAACGACCAAAACAACGGCTTCCACATCATGGGTCTCGATCCATGGGAGGACGATCCCGAGGGGGTTTTGGTGCGCATCTTTGACCGTTGGGGCAACCGCGTGTACGAGAATGAGAACTACCGCAACGCCCAGCCGTGGTACGGCGATGGCAGCGCGGAAGGCGTGTACTTCTACACCATCTTGTTGCCCAACGGAGAAGAGTTCACCGGCACGGTGAACATCTTCCGGTCGCGATAACTCAAACGTGGCCAAGACCAAGAAGCGCTTCGTCTGCTCGGAATGCGGACACGCCCATCCGCAATGGGTGGGGCAATGCAACAATTGCAAGGCGTGGAATACCCTGATCGAGGAGTCTGTGGCTCCCGTCTCGCCACGTGCGGCCCGTACGGGCCTCGCCCAGCTTCAAACGCCCCAAGTCCGCCCTTTGGTGGACGTCAGCGTCTCAGAGTTGCCTCGTCTCGACATGGGCGACAAAGAACTCAACCGGGTGCTGGGAGGTGGCTCTGTGCCTGGAGGCGTGGTCTTGCTCGGGGGTGAGCCGGGCATCGGCAAGTCGACGTTGATGCTGCAAGTGGCCTTGGCGGTCGGAAACACGGGGGCCAAGGTGCTGTATGTGAGTGGGGAAGAGAGCGCAGAACAGGTCCGCATGCGGGCCAACCGCCTCGGCAACATCGGGCCGGAAGTGCTGATTTTCCCACAGACCCAGGTTCCTGCCGTCCTCGACGCCCTTCGCACGGAACAACCGGCGCTTGTCGTGGTCGATTCGGTGCAGACCTTGGACCTGCCTGACCAAGATGGCGTGCCGGGTTCTGTGGGCCAAATCCGCGAATCCTCGGCAGCCCTCACAGCCTGGGCGAAGTCCACGGGCACCCCGCTGTTCATGGTGGGTCACATCACCAAAGAAGGGTCGTTGGCAGGCCCCAAGGTTCTAGAGCACATGGTGGACGTGGTGTTGCAATTTGAAGGGGACCGAAACCACGCCTATCGCATGCTCCGTGCGGCCAAAAACCGATTCGGCACGACGGCTGAGCTCGGCATTTACGAGATGGGCGGAGACGGCTTGTCGGCGGTGGACCACCCAAGCGAAGTGCTCTTGGGCGAGCGTGGCGACGCCAGCAGTGGTTCGGCCGTGGCCGTGTCTTTGCAAGGTGCAAGGCCCCTGCTCGTTGAAATTCAAGCCCTCGTCAGCACCGCTGTGTACGGGACGCCTCAGCGCTCAGGAACGGGCTTTGATTTGCGTCGCCTCAACATGCTCCTCGCTGTTTTGGAAAAGCGTTGCGGATTCAAGCTGGCGCAGTTTGACGTGTTTTTGAACCTCGCAGGGGGATTGAAGATTCAAGATCCTGCCAACGACTTGGCGGTCGTGGCGTCCATTTTGAGTTCGAGCTTGGACTTGCCCCTCGACAACCGCACGTGCTTTGCAGGGGAAGTGGGATTGAATGGGGAGATTCGGCCGGTGGCCCGTTTGGAGCAGCGCATGGCGGAAGCGTCACGGCTTGGCATGGAACGCATGCTGATTTCCGGCCATGGCAAACCGCCCAAGTCGCCCAAGGGGTTGACCGTCGTGCCGGTCAAGCGCGTCAACGAAGTGCAGCGCGTGATTTTCTGACGGAATTCAATCTGCGGCCCCAAGGACCACCACGTATTCGCCGCGCGGCGGATGACTGGCGAGATGGGCCTTCAACTCCAGCACCGTGCCGCGAAGTGTTTCTTCGTGAAGCTTGGAGATTTCTCGACTGAGGGCGACAATCCGTTGGCCTGCACCGAGATCGTCGAGCTGGTCGAGCAGTTTGGCCACGCGGTGAGGGCTCTCGTAGAGGACGACCGTGCATGGCATCTCGAGGAGGGCAGTCAGGCGCTTTTGGCGGCCTTTTTTGTGTGGCAAAAACCCTTCGAAGTAAAAGCGGTCGCAGGGCAATCCTGAAGTGACCAATGCCGGGACAAAGGCCGTGGCTCCTGGCAGACACAACACGTCAATGCCTGCATCGACACACGCCCTCACGAGCAGAAAGCCAGGGTCAGAAATCCCCGGGGTTCCCGCATCAGAACAAAGGGCAAACGCCATCCCCGCGCGCAGCTGATCCACCACGCCCTCCAAAGCGCGGTGCTCGTTGTGCTGGTGAAAGGCTTTCAATGGCGTCTCCACCCCAAAGTGCCGCAGCAATTTGCCCGTGGTGCGCGTGTCTTCAGCCAACACCACAGAGACCTCCTTCAGGACCTCCAGGGCGCGGGGCGTCATGTCGCCCAAATTCCCCACAGGCGTGGGCACGACAATGAGCTTTCCGCCGCTCATGAGACGAAGGTGCGCATGATGCGTTTGGCAAAGGATTCCTTCAAGCCCTCCACTTCCTTGTCTTCTCCGCGAGGGGCGAGCGCCTCTTGGAACATGGCCAACGCTTCTTCTTGCGTGGATGCCCGAGACAGCTTCTCCAATAGGGTGCTGAAGACTTCTTCTTCACCGGAAAACAAAACGCTGGTGTATTGCGCGCGGTCCAAAATGCTCATGCCTTCCGCCACGCTGCCTAGGGGCTGCAGCGCCAACTTTTCTGCGAGCGTGAGCTCCCCAATGGACGAGAGCAGGTCCACTTGGGACTCTGCGGGAGCGTCCCCGCGTTCTTCAGGCTCCAACAGGCGGTTGACGGGAGGTTCAGGGGGAGGGGCATCCCATGAGGGTTCGCCCTCTTGGCTTTCCTGGGTTTCTTCCGGCGCAGCCGTCACCTGGGGCAATTGGAGTGCTTTGCGCACCACTGCGCCCTCGTGAAGGTCGCGCGTGGCCTCGTCAAAGGCCGCCACGAGGTCGTCGGTCCATCCCTCTTGCCGCGCGGCGTCGAGGATTTCTTGACACTGAACGAGTTGGGCTTGGACTGCAGGGAAATCCAGAGGTTCCATGGTTTAAAGGTAATCTTCGTCGTCCGGGTTGAACAAGTCGTTGGACTTCTTGTCCTTGGGCTTGCGACGGCGGTTGAACAAGGAGGGACTGTCCTTGGGTTGTTCCACGGCTGGCTTCTTCGTGTCCGGCTCTTTGGGTGCGTCTACGGGCTTGTCAGAGGGCTCCGATGGGGGCACGGACACGGCAGGACGTGGGGGCGTGGGGGCTTCCACCTGTTGGTCAGCACCAGCGTGCTCATCTTGGACAGCGTTCCGGTTGCGCAAGGCTTCTTTCAATCGGGCCTTCTCTGCTTGAATGGCTTGTCGCCTGTGGTTCCGGGCCGCTTCCCGATCGTAAGCGTATTCCGGAGCTTCCACCTCTCCAAACATGCGCAGGAAGAATTGGTTGCCCAACCCGTCGTCCTCCATTTCGCCAAACGCGTCTGAGGCCCCCGCGCGTAAATCGCGCAGCGCAAACCCGAGGGTGTAGTCGATGTTGGAGTCAAAGTCGTACGCCCCTTCAATGGCCACATTCATGGCGGAGGATTCAATGACGGTCATGGGCAGCCAAACCTCTTCTGCCCTCACGTCGATGCGCTGAGCCACGGGTTCGAACGCCACGTCGTACAGCCTGTCGCGCAGGTCATCTGGGTCGACGAGAGGGGTCATGAGTCTGTGGCCTTCGAGGTAGTCGGCGATGTCGTCAAACACCTCGAGTCCGGTCAAGCGTCCGTGTGCCACGGATGTTTGCAGACTGGCCGTGAAGTCTTTTGCTTGCCAAGATCCGTCCAAGCCCCACGACATGCCCAAACTTCCTGCAGCGGAAACGGCGCCGCTGAGATGGTCGTGGCGAATCAGGCTTTGTCCGAAGTTGTTGTAGGTGGAGAAAAGTTTGGGCAGCGAGATGTCGTCCGCCGTGCCATGGAGAGAAAGCAGCCACCCAGCACGTCCCGGTGCCAAGGAACCTTCGACTTGGGCGCGGCCTTCTAGGCCTTCCACGCGCGCGCTCATCACCTTCCAACGGTTGTGTTGCACCTTGCTTGAGGCGGCCACCTTGCGGCATTGCAACGCGTCCCAGTGGAGCGTTTCGCCTTGAACGTCCAAACCGAGTTCGGAGCCCGGGGGCAGCAGTTGGGGGCGGTCGGAAGGGGTGCGATCCAAGTGCGACCACCACGTCAAAATGGAACCGACATCGATGGAGGTGGCATCCACAGAAACATGTCCGCGCAGCGGTCCGGAGGCGGACAGGGACTTCCACGTCAAGTCGCGCACGGCCACCTCGCCCACGTTGCCGGCCCACGACATGTGGAGAGAATCGGTCGACAGTTCCTCTGCGTCGAACCGGATCTCAGCGACGTCGACCAGGTAGGGGTGTCCGTCGAGTTTGCCCGTGATTTGGGACAGTTGCAATGTGCCCAGGGGAGACACGGTGCCGCGGCTCCAATCGAAGGTGGCCGAGCCTTGGGCTCGGGCGACTCCTGACACGGGGAGCATCGAAGTCAGGTTGTGGGACAGGTTGGGGACCCACGCCTCCCAAGGCGTCGAGGCGTCGACCGACAACGCACCTTGGATGTGGGTTTTACGTGCGGACGCGGGCTGCATTCGCCCTTCGAAGGACCATCCTGATCCGCTTGCTGCGGCGTCATTCACCACCCAACTCCACTCTCCTTTCGCATGGACAATTTCTCCGCTTCCTGAGCACACCCCCTGCACCGCCATGGTGAGCCCTGTCAACGAGGGCGCCAACTGGAAGGCTTCGGCATCGGTGGACCAGGCGACTTGCGTTTGGGAAGGGCTGAGGTCGATGTCCAAGCGAACGCTGTGGTCCAAGGTGATTTGTCCTTTCCAAGGATGTGTGTCAAGCAGTTGCTCGATGCCGCCAAGGGTGACGCGGGGAGCCTTGATGTTGGCCTGCCAATCGTGCTCGTCCTTGTAGGTCAAGGCGAGGTCGAAGCCCGTGTCTCCGGTTTTCACCTCGCCCAAAAGAGCCCAAAGCCCGTCTTCCGTTTGGGACACGCGCCCTTCGGTCGAGACCGTCAGAGGCCGCAGTTTGGGAAGTGCGTCCGCGTCGAGTAAGCCTTGGGACAGTTCGAGGCTCCAAGCCAAGGATTGCAGGTCGGGCGACAGCTCGAGGGCGCCATGACGCACCAGCATGGAGGCGCGAAGGCCTTCCTTCAAACCGACCGACAGCGCCATGTTTTGGAGTTTCACCCGGGCCAACGACAGGGCGGGCGTCTGGTCGGGCGCGTCGTCGGCGTTTCGAAGCAGCGCCTGAACATTCCAGGGTCCCCGAACGTCTTGTGCCAGATGGAGTCGTCCATCTTCGAGCGTGATCGCATGGATGTCGGGGGTCTCGCTGAGCAGGCTCCAAACGTCCAATTCGAGGCCGACGCGTTGTGCCTGAATGAGTGTGTCTTTTTGGGCGTTGGTCACGGCGATTTGGGCCAAATCGACACTCATGTGCGGAAACCCGTTCCACCAAGACAACGCGATGTCGTCCACGAGGAGATCGCCTTCAAGTTGGGCATTCACGGTGTCCACGGCCCGGGCTTTCCACGCGTCACCGCGCACCCATGCCAGCGCAGCAAGTGCGGTACCAAGGGCCATTGGAACGGCCAACATCAAGGCCAGCGTGCGACCTCGCAGAGGGAGAGGAGAGGAGAAGGACATCCGGAAGTTTAAAATTCGCCTGTGAAGGAGGTGCAGACGCAAGCGTCTGTGGCCTTCTGTCCACACCTTGTCGTGCACACCCCTTGAGGAAACGCATTCGTGTTCATCTTTGTCTCATGGACAAGCGAACATTTCTTAAAGTCACCGGTGCGGCTGGTGCGGGGTTGGTGCTCACGCCTTGGATGGGTTGTGCACCTTCAAACCCCGAATCTTCACAGGCGACCACCACGTTTGGGCCTGAAACGTTCAAGCTCCCTGAATTGGGTTTTGGGTTTGACGCGCTGGCGCCGGCCATTGACGCTGCGACCATGGAAATCCACCATGGGAAGCATCACGCGGGCTACGTGCGTAAGTTGAACGCGGCCCTCAACGGCGCGTCCATGTCAGGTGACGGCCGTTTGGAATCGCTGCTCGCAGAGGTGTCGCCCGACAACGCGGCCTTGCGCAACAATGGGGGAGGTCACTACAACCACACCTTGTACTGGGAGGTGATGCGCCCCGGTGGGCCGGAAGCACCGGAGGGGGACCTCGCGGAACTGATCACCCGGGACCTCGGAGGCGTCGAGGTGTTTGCGGCGGCGTTTGCCAAGGCAGGCGTGTCCCAATTTGGCAGTGGCTGGGCATGGCTCATGGTCAACGGCGAGGGCAAGCTGGAAGTCACCAGCACTCCCAACCAGGACAACCCTTTGATGACGCAATGCGTCGAACGCACGGGTACGCCGATTCTCGGCATGGACGTGTGGGAGCACGCGTACTATCTCAATTACCAAAACCGCCGCAAGGCCTACATCGAGGCCTTCATGAGCGTGGTCAACTGGGAAGCGGTGACGGCCCGGTTGGAGGGTACGCTTTCGCAAGTGCGCTGATCGGCCCCGTCAGGGCGCATCGTTGGGCTTGCGGTCTTTCACCCGCGCATAGGTGACCAATTCGGTGGTTCCTTCGCGCAACAAGGCGCGGAACTGCCGCGTGTTTTTGGGATTCAGCTGCACTTCCTTGAGCCGTTTTTCCGGATCGTCTTTGCGGTGGATTTGCAACACGCGGTCGGCCCCAATGGTGCTTTCCCAGCTTTCGATGGCGTCGTCTTGTTCGGGGTCAAACGCCCGAACCTCCAACACATCGCCTCGTCTCTGGGCCACCACCACCGAGTATCGGTCGCTGTCTTTTTGGGGGAAGCTGAGGATGCGCTTTCTCCCCAAGCGCTTCAACACAGCGTCTTGGCCCAACACGACCTCTTCATCGTCTCCCAGTCCACGGATGCGGTCCCTTTTCACGATCAAAATCTCATCCTCCCCCGCAGCGTCAATGCCCTGAACATGCGAGGTCCAAGTGCCTTCCCAAGAAGCGGGAAAGTGATCCAGCTCACGCCGGTTTTCCGGCATGGGTTCGGGGAACGTCACATCAACACATCCGGTCAGGACCACGATGGCGGTCGCGACCAACAAGGGTGCAAAGCGGGGAGCTGTCATGAGAATTGGGTTTACCCAAAGATGAGCGCGAGGATGCCCGTGGCCAAGCAGTAGGCCCCAAATCCTGCCAAATTGCTGCGCTTCACCAACCGAATCATCCACGTGCAGGCGACCCAGCCGCTGACAAAGGCGGCGACCGTACCCACGATGTAGCCCGTCCAAGGACCTGTCGCTGTCTGGACGGGCGCTTCCATGAGGTCTTTCAAGGTGAGCAACGTGGCGCCACCGATGGGGATGAGCGCCATGAGGAAGGAAAAGCGGGCGGCTTCTTCGCGCGAGACGCCGAGCATGAGGGCGGCGCCGATGGTGCTGCCGGAGCGGCTGATGCCAGGGAGGATGGCACACGCTTGGGCCAAGCCGATGCCCAACGCACGCAACGCGCCGAGGGAATTCGTTCCTGTCGTCGCGCGCTGGGACAAGTACAAGATTGCCGCTGTCACGCACAACATGGCGCCGACAAATCGAGGGGTGGCCAGCGCTTCAATGGCGTCTTTGAACCCCAACCCCACCACCGCCGCAGGCACGGCGCTGAGCAAGAGGAGCCCTGTGTAGTTTCGGGCTTTGGAGCCCTCATGGCCTGCGCGCAACACGTTACGAAGGAGGGCGCCGATGTCCTGCCGGAAGACCATGACGGTGCTCAAAGCGGTGGCTGCGTGCACCAAGATGGTGAACGTGAGGTCTTCCTCACCGAGACCGAGCATGGCCTGGCCAAGGGCCAGGTGACCGGAACTGGATACGGGCAAAAACTCAGTCAGCCCCTGAACGAGCCCGAGCAGGAGGTACGACAGGGTTTCCAAGTCAGTGTTTCTTCAGGATGGCGTAAAAAATCACACCGTATCCCGCGAGCACCACTGCGGGCGCGAGGGTGATTCGACGGAAGCTGAAGATGCTTTCATCAAACAGATTGGGGTCGTCTGACCCTCCGCCACTCATCAGGACGTAGCCCAAAATCAACACAGCAATGCCAATGCCGAGCCACACGAAGTTGCTTCGGCCAAACGCAAAGTGGGATGCGTTGTTGGGGGTGTCAGAGGCGTTCATGGGTCGAAAATACGATGCGTCTTGCGACTGCGATGCATCAGTGAAGTTGAGAGAGGTCTGCGCTCAGGTAGCGGTTCACAGCCACGCTGCTGAATCCGGCGCCCAAAAGACCACCCACACCAACAAACAGGGCTGCCAGAAGTCCAATCCACGCCAGGGACATCGTGCCAAGTTGGGCTTGGAACCAGGTCAGGATTCCCAAAGTGCCAGCAAAGGCAATCAGTCCTGACGTCGCGCCAAGCAGGAGACCTTGGACCACAAAGGGCCGTCTCACCAGGCGGGGCTGAGCCCCCACGAGCTGCATGTTCCGAATGAGGAAGCGCCGGGCAAAGACGGTCAATCGAATCGTGTTGTTGAGCAAGGCCAAGGCAATGAGCAAGCACAGCCCTGCGGCGCCCGTGAGCACGGGCACCAAGCGGTCGATGCCGGCTTGCATGGCGCCCAACAAATCCCCATTCCACGACACGTCTGCCACACCTTGGGTGGCTTCGAACCGGGCGGCCACCTCGGCGAGGGCCTCCGGTGTGGCGTGATCGGGCCGCACCACGACATCCACCACGGGGGGGAGGGGCACGTAGCCGAGGAAGGACACAAAGGACTCGCCCAACTCGGATTCGAGTTCCGCAGCCGCTTCCTCAGGGTCGAGGTAGGTGGCGGCCGCGACGCCCGGGTCGGCGGCGAGGGCCAGGCGGGTGCCGTCGATTTGGGCTTGGGTCATCTCACGCTGGAGGTACACCTGCACATGGACCCGTTGTTTCAACTGCACCGTGGCCCATTGTCCCAGCAGTCCGGCGAGGCCCAACATGCCGAGGAGGAACAGGGTCAAAGACATGCCCACCACCGTGGTGAACTGGGTGGTGAGTTGCGCCCTCGAGCGACGGGGTTGAGACTTGCGTGCGCCGGCCATGCCCCAAAGATGCGACGCAGTCGGTGGAAACAGGGTCACAAGCTTATTTGGATTGAATCCAAACAACGTACCTTTGCATCCCCCAAAAGGGGTATTTTTGAAGCAGGTTTTCCACACATGATTAAAGTCAATGACAACGCACGCGACCAGGTCCAGCGCCTGCTCGCCGAAGAAGGACGCCCCGCAGGGAGTTTCGTCCGCGTGGGCGTGAAGGGTGGCGGATGCAGCGGTCTCATGTACCAGCTGGATTTCGACCACGTGATGAACGACGACGACCAAACGTTTGAAGACAATGGCGTGAAGGTGGTCGTCGACAAGAAGAGCTTTCTATACCTCGTAGGCACGGAGTTGCGCTACAGCGGAGGGCTCAACGGCAAGGGGTTTGAATTTCACAACCCCAACGCCAATCGAACATGCGGCTGCGGCGAGAGTTTTTCACTCTGACAACCGACAACCATGGCGAACGACGGAGAAGACAAGATTCTGGAGGAAGTCACCGGGAAGGCGTATGAGTTTGGGTTCACCACGGACATCGACTCAGACAAGGCCCCGGCGGGACTCAACGAAGACATCATTCGGCTGATCAGCACGAAGAAGAATGAGCCCGAGTGGCTCCTCGAGTGGCGCCTGAAAGCGTTCGACACGTGGCAGGCGATGGTGGAGCCCAAGTGGCCTCACCTCCAGTACGAGAAGCCAGATTTCCAGGCGATCAGTTACTACGCGGCCCCCAAGCAGAAGAAGGAACTTGCCTCGATGGATGAGGTGGATCCGGAGCTGCGCAAGACGATGGAGAAGCTGGGCATTTCGCTTGAGGAGCAGAAGCGCCTCAGCGGTGTGGCGGTTGACTTTGTGATGGACAGCGTCAGTGTGGCCACGTCCTTCAAGGACAAACTCGCGGAGCTTGGCATCATTTTTTGCAGCATGAGCGAGGCCGTGCAGGAGCATCCTGAGCTCGTGAAAAAGTACATCGGCTCGGTGGTTCCCGTGAGAGACAATTATTACGGGGCACTGAACTCTGCGGTGTTCACGGACGGTTCCTTCTGCTACATTCCCAAGGGCGTCAAATGTCCCATGGAATTGAGCACCTACTTCCGCATCAATGAAAGCGGCACTGGACAGTTTGAGCGGACGCTTGTCATCGCCGACGAGAGCAGCTACGTCAGCTACCTCGAAGGGTGCACGGCACCGCAGCGTGACGAGAACCAACTCCATGCGGCCGTGGTCGAACTCGTCGCCCTTGACGATGCGGAGATCAAGTACAGCACCGTCCAGAATTGGTACCCTGGCGACGAAGAAGGCAAGGGAGGGGTGTACAACTTTGTGACCAAGCGAGGCATTTGTCACACCCGATCCAAAATCAGCTGGACCCAAGTGGAGACGGGAAGCGCAGTGACTTGGAAGTACCCTAGCTGCGTGCTCAAGGGCGACGACAGCGTGGGTGAATTCTACAGCGTGGCGGTCACGAACAACATGCAACAGGCGGACACGGGCACCAAGATGATACATCTGGGCAAGCGCACACGTTCGACGATCATCTCCAAAGGCATCTCGGCCGGCAAGTCCCAAAACAGCTACCGTGGACTCGTCCAAATCATGCCCAACGCAGACCACGCGCGGAACTTCAGCCAATGCGACAGCTTGCTGATGACCGACCGTTGTGGCGCACACACATTC
>MDSV01156542.1_pt1 | contig 14661 bp, 16 predicted proteins | sample 810851 | NCBI WGS metagenome assembly MDSV01 (sample SAMN05326640, study PRJNA326480) | marine metagenome | isolation source: seawater | place: Atlantic Ocean: North East | collected 2012 | reverse complement strand
TTACCAGACTCGTTCATTTCTCTGGTGATGGTGAATCCTAAAACGTCACGATAAAACTTTAAAGATTTATCTAACTCTGTCACTGTAATACCAACGTGTCTAACTTTCATAGTGTATCTACTTTTCTTAACTTCTCTGCAATTTTGCTCTCGGTGTCGGTCACGACTTTCACACCATCACCCAAAGAATCTTCGACGGTTCGAACATATTTCACAAGTCGGTCAAGACCGGTAAGTTCGATAGATGCTGATTGATCTGAGCCATACATTGAACGATCAAGTGTAATGTGCCGCTCAAGAGATGTAGCACCCAAGGCAACTGCGGCCGCACTAACAGCAAGACCAGTTTCATGCCCACTATACCCCACATCACAACCAAATTTTTCTCTCAATGTGATAATACAAAGCAGGTTTGCATCACTTGGATCCATTGGGTAACTACTATTGCAGTGCATCAGTTCATAAGGGCAATCATGATCGTGAAAGATTTTGATGGCAGATTCAATTTGCTCTAAACTACTCATACCCGTAGAGATGAAGGTATGCTTACCTTCTTCAGCAATCTCCTGCAAAAGATCTGAGTGTGTGAGCATCGCAGATGCAACCTTGTTATACTTTGTGTCGTACTTTCGCAAGAAGTGTTGGCTGTTTACATCCCAAGCCGAGGCAAGCCATTCGATATTTTTTTCTTTACAGTATGCATCAATTACATCATACTCTTCTTCACCAAACTCAAGACCCTCTTTTTGTTCTCGGTTCGTTGTACCCCAAGGACTTTCTCGATACTTGTCAAGTTCTTCTTGGGTATAAACTTCATCAATGGTTCTTTTTTGAAACTTGACAGCATCACATCCAGCCTCGGCTGCACCATCAATCAATTGTTTTGTAATATCTAGGTCACCATTGTGGTTGATACCAATCTCTGCAATAATAAATGTTTTCATTTGTTCTCCTTGAGATAACTAAGCAAATCTTCTTCGTATTGTACCGCTAATCTTGCGATTGTCAAATCAAATTCGCAATCTATGTCAATCATTTTTTCACAAACTTCGGCGTGTATTTTTTTGCCAAAGGTAGTTTTTTTATTTACCGTTTCTCTCTTCACGATGTCTATATGACCATTACCCATATACGCTTTTGGAAAAGTTTGTCGTGGCAAATTTAGATAGTCTTTCATGCCATCATAGTCTTGAAAAAAACCATAAATTAATGACAGTGGTGAGATACGACAGACCTTGTATGGATTTTCATTGACCTCATGCACAGTTCTGAGGCCTGTGATCCACGGTTTGTTGTTGTCAGTTGAATCTATCTGATCTTTCAACACAAAATATTTTTGGATGACCTGACTCATGTAAACAGGATCACGAAAAGGTGTAGTTGGTCTGATCAACGCAACGTCGTTGTCGTTATAGTTCTCAAAAAAGTGTAAAAGAAATTCTGAGTCTGTGCTGTCATCTCTGGAATATTCTTTTGGTCTTTTCAGAATCTCAGCACCATTACTATTTGCGATAGATGCTATTTCGTCACACTCAGTAGACACCACGATCTTTTCAATACTGTCACACATCTCACAAGCCGCGATACTAAAAGCAATCAAAGGATAGCCACCGACATCAGCGATGTTTTTTCTAGGCACACCTTTACTGCCACCTCTCGCTGGTATTATTGCAGTTATTTTTTTATTTTCCATAGGAAATCTATATCAAGCGTTTTTGGGTGATTCAATTCTAACAACTGATTCATGTATTCGTCAACAATTATTTTATCATTTGACTTGCATAAATTTTTGAAACATGACAGTTGCCTATCTTGACCATGACCACTTCTAAAATCACTCTCATCAGGCACACTTGATGGCCAGTGTCCATCACAATATACGTCCAGTTTCTGGGGACCATTCGCTTTGTAAAAAGTAAAACCAGTAATCAGCAACTCTTTCACATCATAAAAATGACACAATAGTATGGCGAGCATTCCGCAGTTTGGTTCTTGCCCCACTATTGACCACAGTGTTTTGTAATCACGCACACCCACCCAATAGAAAGGTAAATCACAATCATTTACAGACTCAAAGTTTTTTACCACATCGCTCACATGATCGTCAGGCCAGGAAAGATAATCTACGTCTGCACCCACACTTTTTATGGTCGGGCAAACTACTAACTTTAGTTTTTTCCAATGCTCTCGTCCATCATGCTCTTCTATCTTTTGTTTCAGACCACACATAAAATCTGTGCCAAAATTATGAAACAAAATGTCAGTTCTGCCACCATAATCTTCTCTGAGGTGCTGCATTGGTATGATATCGTTCATTCGACACACAGTATCATATTCATCGATGACTTTACCAACACCTTTACCCATCAAGTGTGGAGCAGGTCCAACTAAAGCAACTCTTTTTCCGGAAAGAAGTTCATCAAGTTTTTCATTTTTACGCATCGACAGCATGGCACTTCTCGCAGATGTCAATAATACCAGTTTCTAAATCAATCTTAGGTTGCCAATACTTCTTGATGTAATCATCAGTCTCGATTTGCATTGATTTTTGCACCGTGTCAATGTCAGTAGATGGTGTGACTTTGCATGGTATATGTTTTGATATGAGATTTGCTAAGTCTATGATTTTAGTCCATTCACCATAGTAAATATGCAGATCTCTCTCACGATCTACATTATCATACTCTTGCGAGAGCGTATAGAGCGCCTCACAGCAATCATCAGCATGAAGAAGGTCTCGACACTCTTCACCATTGGTAAGCATCCTGATCTCACCCTGCTTTGCCATTTCGATAAAGTCTGATATCACATGATTCTTTTCGCTATCAGGGTCTTTCTCAACACCGTAAACATTCCACAAACTCACGACAAGACCACCTAGATGTTTCGTGCATTCTTCACCAATTTGCTTGAGTTTGCCATACGCAGAAAAGTCCATCTTGCTCATTTGTGTTGATGTAAATATAAATGGCAAACCACGCTCTTGTATTTTATCAAAGGTGTTTGCCATGATGAGCATGTTGTTTCTGTAAAACTCAAATGTGTCTTGATACTTTTTCAGATACCTTGAACCACCAACATCAAAAGCCAAGAAGAAAACAAAGTCTGCATACTTCAACGCATGGTGAAGTTCTTTATTGTTTTGCTTACGAAGATCTTGATCCTTTGATAACTCTATGTCAAACTCAGTGACCGTATGTCCTTTGCTTCTCAAATATTCTTGAAGATGCCCACCAATTTGCCCGTCAGAGCCGAGTATCAAATATCTCATGTTATGCCATTCCAATCATTGTTTAAATCTTCGACAGACTCTTGAAGTTTGCCGCCTTTTCTAACTCGCGTAAAACGAATGGGAAAGTGTTTGATTCTGGCACCCTGTCGATCAAGATGCAGTTTCAAATTAGTCTCTGCGTGAAGTATTGCACCCTCTCTAGAGTAACCATCAATATGATCATACAAAGAAAAATACTTTCTCATGTTGTTTCTATTACTTATGGCAAATCTATCGTTGTACCCACCCCAGTTATGAAAATCTGGAATGTTTATAAAATTTAAATCAAAATCATCAAATTCTTTTTTGTATGGCTGATCATATAAAACATCCAATCTAGAAAAAATGATTCTATCATAGTCAACTTTAATTTCATCGATCATGTCATTTAGGACAGATCTTGATTTAATCATTTGGGCGTAAATTTGTCTACCTGGTTCTAAGTTTCCGACAAACTCTGGTGGCCAAGCAGGTCTAAAATAGTAAGAACTTATATCAATTGGTTCTTCCTCAACGATTCTACAATTCACAACATTTTCATTTTCAAATTTTGCTTTCGCCGCATCAGAAAATTTACCCTTTGTCAAATACAATATGATGTCGTGATTATCCACACAATCAATCAAATTTTCTTTGATGTTATCAAAGGTGTATTCTATGGCTCTGCCTGTGCAGGCGAAACAAAGGGCTGTTTTTTTCTCTAGATTGTACGTCATTGTATGCTTTCAAAATCTTTCTGTATTCTTTCTTTCCAGTACGGCATAAAAAGTTTTGAAAAGTCCCAATCTCTCGAACAAAACTCCTCATATTTTTCATTCAAATATTCCTCTGTGATTTCGGTGAAGTCTTTCGAGTAAAGAATAGGCAAATCTTCAAAATGCTTTAGAGCAACACAATCGGTGACAATAGGTATTGTTTTGACATATAAGGCTTCCCATAGTCGCATGGTATCATATCCCATACCTGATGGTGCTAAAGTAAACTTGTGCGATGATAATTTTTCATGATACCTTCTCGTGTTATTTGTGATAGCAAAGGCATGTTCTTCTTTGCGACGAGTGCCTCTCTCTTGAATATTATTTGCTATCTTCCATTTATCAGCATCTTGACATTCAGAAATATCGTATTCGCTTAATATATCCTTACCACCCTTGTACCCATAGAACGGACAGTCACCACCAGTCAACTCTTCAAGAGTAAACCAATCACCAGACTCTTTTTCGAATCTTTCGTAAATAGATCTTCTCACACCAGAACGCTCTGTTCTTTCGTCTGTTTTTTTGTTGTGGTTGATGTAAAGAAGTTTGTCTTTGTTAGACCTACAATTGCCCACAAGTGAACATATTTGTCCATTGTCCCATATCGGCTTTGCGATACCGAGTGGTATACCAGTAATCTTGGGATGCTCATAGTTTGAGTTTACCGCATACCACTTCTGAATATTTTTCGGCATGTTATTTACATAATCGTCGGGTGGTGAGATATACGAACCATATGTGATAAGAATGAATTTTGTTTTGTCTTGATGGCTCATAATAAACCTAAATGTATCGTTTAGATTTCCAAGATTAGTTTCCCAATCAAGACGAGTGCAAATGATCGCTTTTCTTTTTCCATTCTTCAAGTAAGGCATCTCGTCATGATTGCCATATGTTTGAAAACCTAAAGGTAAAGTGTTGTCAACATCGATATGTGATATCTCACGAAAAGATACACCATTGATATGATCATTTTGAATATCACTTAAATCATACTTCAAAAAATTATTCGTGTTCACTATCATCTCCTAAAGAATTCAATATCTCACACAATTCAATTACCATGTCCTCTTTCACATCTTTGTGATTACCAACGTAGATGCAGTTCTTGTGTATTTGTTTTACATTGTCATCAAATGTTTCCTGCTCGACCTGTTGCATAAATGGATGTTCGTAGAGATTACCAGCGATGCATGGACGATATTCAATATCATTTTCTCTGAGTATTGTTTTTATTTGTTCTATGTTATTTCTTTTTGTGAATATAGGTAAAGCAAAATTGCTACAACCATCGCTTTTGTAATCCGTTCTATACAAACTAGAGTCTAGATTGTTTATAAACGTGTTGTAGTTTTCGTTTCGCTTTTTGATGCACTCATCTAAACCTGGTAATTGTATCGTACCCAAGAAAGCATGAAGGTCTGTTGATCTCAAGTTATAACCATCACGAACGAAAGTAAACAGAGGGTCCACGTTATCAGATCTTCTCTTGTCTTGCTCTTCGGGTGGAAGTTCACGAAGGAGTCCATGTGATCTGAGTAATAATAGTTCGTGATACAAAGACTCGTCATTGGTACAAACCATGCCACCTTCGATTGTAGTCATGTGATGGCCATAGTAAAATGAGAATGATGACGCTACTCCATTTGTACCGACCTTCTTATCACCAAATTTCGCACCATGAGATTCACAACAATCTTCAATAATCTGAACCTCATGCTTTTCGCAGAGATCTAAAAGTTCTTGTGTGATCGCACAAAAGCCGAGAAGGTGTGTCAAGAACATAAACTTTGGTTTCTGCGTCTCGAAAATGTGTTCTAGATTCTTTAGATCAGGACCAAAGTTGGTAAGATCTACATCACACAATTGCAAATCACCATGTTGAAGAATAGGTGAAACTGCTGTTGACCATGTGCAAGCCTGTGAAATCCATTTGTGTTTTTGATTACCAGACAAAGCCCTCACGATCATAAGATTAGCAGACGATCCTGAGTTTACAAACACAGAATACTTACAGCCTAGCCATTCTGACCATTCTTTTTCGAATTGCTTTACAAAGTTGCCTTGTGTAAGTTTTGGTGAGTTAGAAATAAACTGCGAAAGACGCCATCGATCCCAGTCTGTAATCGCCCTATCGGTCATCAACTTCCATTGCATAATAAATCTCTCATTGATATAAAATCTTCAATCTTATTTATGACATACATCTGATCTTTTTTCGTCAGACTGTATGAAGAAGGCAAAGAAATACCTCTGTCAAAAATATGCTTACTGGGTTCGTAATTGTCACGCCGTGTTATTCTTACTTCAGTTTTTGTCTTGATCATATTAGGTAGTTCATAACAAGGTTGCATGTTTAGTGGTAAGAAAAATTCTCTCGTTTGAATTTTGTTGTCTGTCATATATCGTATGAAGGCTTTCTTTTCATTGGTCAAGAAAGAGGTGAACCAATGTACTGGTGTGCAGTATTCTGGTATATGCACCGATTGAAACCCATCAGACAAACCACTCAAATGCTCTTGATAAAGATCATAGACGTTTTTCTTTTTCTCTAGAATAAACGGCAACTTCTTCATCTGTGATATACCGATTGCTGCTTGCATTTCGGTAAAGCAAAAATTAAAACCAATGTGAGGGTGCAAGAATCCTTTCTGATCTCTACCATGATTCTTCATGCGGTAGCATTCGTTTCTCAACTCTTCGTCATCAGTGATGATCACACCACCCTCACCACAGGTAATTGTTTTATTGCCATAGAAAGATAGAACACCAAGATCACCAAATGTGCCAACATGTCTGTCTTTGTATAAAACACCAACACCTTGCGCCGCATCTTCGATCATCTGTATATTGTGTTTCTTACAAAAGAACAAAAGTGAATCCATATCACAACTCAAACCATACAGGTGAACAGGCATGATCGCTTTTGTTTTTTCAGTAATACACTTTTCAGCCTCGTCTAGATCGATACAAAAAGTTTTTTCATCAACCTCACACAAAACTGGTGTAGCACCTGCCATGAGAACAGCATTTGCTGATGCGATGAAGGTTATATTAGGAACAATAACTTCATCACCAGGCCCAATGCCTAAAGCCTTGATACAACAATACAAAGCAGCCGTACCGTTTGTGATGGCAATGGCATACTTTGAACCTGTAAGTTCACAGATTCTTTGCTCAAACTCTTTCGTTAGGTCATGTTCTACAACAAACGTAGAATCAACGACTCTTTTTAATTCGTCAAGTTCAGCACTGTCAATCCAAGGTTCAATTTGAAGTATAAAGTCTGTCATATGATTTTTCTTCTTTGACACCCGAACGATAATATTCGTTTATTTCTTTCTTGGCAAGAAATCTTTCATCGTTGTATTTTGCGTTGTCTATTGCATACTGAATGAATTCTTGGTCGTAAGTTTGAGTGGCAATCTTTTCTCTGAAACCAGCCTCTGTATCCCAGATCTTTTCGTTAATCTCACGAAGATTGTCATAGAGTTTTGTTTCGTCGGTAAGATTCTCAGCCTCAAGTGCATCAGAAAGAATTTGACGTTCTCTTCTGATGTTTTCTTTTCTCTTTTCGTCTTTGATTCTTTCGAGTTTGATATCAAGAATGGTAATCTTGTCAAACACTTCACCGATTGCAACTTCAACTTTCATTGATTGACTCCTTTATAAATTCGAACACATCTTTTTCACCATACCTCATCCAATATGTTCTCATTTGACACTCTTTGTAGGTATGTGCTTGATAATCAGCCTCTTCTTCGGCTTCGCATATTGTAATGTTCTTTTTGTTAGGACACAAGAAGTTTTCTATAACATATGCAAAAGTTTGTGGACCAGAATTTCGACCAATTAATACATCACAGAAGGTGCTTAGATAGGAAAGTTCGTTGAGATCAAACTCACTTTTGCGTATGATGTCATTTGCATTATAGATTCGTTCATGTTTGATGTTGGTGCCATTACTCACAATAAATTTGTGATCTGTAAACTCACCACACAGTTTCTCGATGATTGGATCGAAATCAAAATTTTCGCATTGACCAGATTTAACCTCGTTATTGAAAATCAAAACAAATGGTCCGAATGTCTTGCTAAGAAAGTTATTTACACCATCAATCTCATATCTCTCGTAGTCAACACTCGGAAAAACATTTACACTGTCATCACTAATCTCAGGCAGTTCTAATTCTCTTAACATCAAGTTATAGTTTTCAGTGTTATGCCTGAACGTGCATAGACCATTGTTTGGTATTTTTTTGAGTGGTTGCGTTTGACCAACCCAAGTGTTTATGAATAAAGTTTTTTTATCACCATTCATGCTCACTGCAAATGGCACATCGTGCTGAATCCCACAAAAGTTTACAAAAGAGTGCCACCTCAAAAAATTTAGATTGTCAATGTCTTTGATCACGTGGTCACCATATTGATTAGTTTCAAAGTAAGTATCTGCCTTGATTCGTGTCATCATTTCTTTGATGTAGTTTCTTGATATGTGTACGTCACCTAGATGAAAATAATTAAAAAATATCACATTATCATACTTCATGGTTTTTCTCCAGTAATTTTTTCAAAAAGCAAATCATCGGCAGACGAAAGACTTTTTACTCGTTCATAATTTTCTTCTACGGCTTTTATTTTGCTGTAATACAATTCTGATGATAACATCACTTTTGGTAAATCATCAACGAAGATAATACCATCTGTATTGAAATCTTCGCCTATCAGTTTTGTCCCCCAATATATTGGTATGGTCTTACTTGCAAAGCAATCCGTAATTTTTTCTGTGTAGTATTTGTCATAACAAGCGTTCTCGTAAACTATCGAAAACATGTAAGGCACTAAGGCTTCGTCCTTTGTCTCAATTGGTTTGTATGCTCTGCCATATACATCAAAGCCAGGATTACTCAGGCAATATTCAACACATTTGTTTCTTAGTTTATGCCCCTCGGTTGTATTTTTACCAGAAGATATTATTGAAACTAAATTTGTCTTATCTTTTGGTTCACAAGAGACCCAAGGTAGGTTACTACCATTAGGACAAAACTCTATTCTGTCGTGCAAATCTAAAAGAGTGTGATCACATGTAAAAACCTTTTTGTAGTTTTGCATTACCGTCTCAACATTTCCCTGTAGAAACTCTTTAGTGTGACTGATGATCGCACTAGACTCTGACAACCAAGCGTAGAGATTATATGTTTCTCCCATGTTCATGACTGACGGTAAAAGAGAATCTACAACCACAACAGGCAAAGATAAATCATCTGGTAAATGATTGTGAATCCATGTGAACTTTGGTTCAGTCTTATCGTTCGAACTTGTGCCATGTGCAAACGTTCGGTTTATACAGTGCAGAGATTTCATCAGATGACTCTCCAACCATCACAATAAATATCTTGCCATGAATCTTGACCACTAGGTCCAAACCATTTTGATGGTGCGATCACATCATCGTGTTTAGATAACCAGGCACCCCACCAACTAAAACTACTATTCGCAATTATGTGACCATGACACATGCTCATCATGCAGAGATCTTCGATTTGATCAACGCCATTTGAGTAGTAGTGTTCAGGAAACTCTTGTTTGCACCACTCAATATCATCAGAGAAAAACAAAAAACTACAATCTTTGAATTTTGTCATCGCCTCTGTATAATATTCTTTGCCAGGAAAATCATGTATGCCCTGATAGTTTAGGTAATCACTTCTACGAATATGAACGCTCACAGGCTTGTGATGTAAAGCAAGAGTATTTAATTTGGTCTCACTTGAATCTTTGATGTGTTTTCGAAACTTATACTGTTCACGAATTTCTTTCTCACAGTGCTTGAAGTATTTTTCAGACTGAAAGTAACCTAGTATATCAATGTTGTCTGGCAAGTCTCTCACAAGATCAGCGTTATATTCGCAGGCTCGATCATAATAGAGTGATTGACTACCATCTCTCTTTACATTCTTTGCATCAAGACCACAAAAAGCCCTCGGCAGTTCTAGTTTTTCAGGACCCGTGTTTGCGTTCACTAATATTTCTGTTGCGGAGTTTGAGTATGGTATGCCATATTCTATTCCTCTCGACTTTGCCATACCAACAAGTGATGCATATTGAAACATCTGATTACCAAGTCTACCAAAGTAGCCTATGTTTTTGAAAGTTATCACTGTAGGTGTTCCCACAGAGGATCAACAGTTGGTTTCATTTTGATAACTCGTAAAGGTATTCGCGTAAGTTCTTCCCACTTATTAAGACCATTCAGATTGTTTGATTGGTAAAAGAATGGATCGGAAAACGCATAGATGTTAAAGTGTTCTTGTAAACCATATAAGCCAACATCAAATGGTCTCTTAGATTCATTCATGAACTTGGGTACCTCTTGAAGTATTGTCTCAACATATCTTTTCTTTAGATAAACAATTGCATGTGCAGCCAACATTCTTTTTATTCTGTAAACGCCTTGACAAGGTGTTTCATGTGCCTCATAATTATTATCACCATGAGAGATTCCTAAGTAAACTGCATCTGCATCATCTGGCACTTCAAACTTTTTTTTGTACCTGTGAGAAACCTCTATGTCATCCTCTAGAATCAAACCAGGCATACCATTGTCTAACGCCTTCTGCATACAAGCAAAGTGCGATGCGGCAACACCAAGATAATGTTCCTCACCTTTGATTGTTGGGTGATCTGCTTCTTTTCGAATTGCAGAAAACCTTTCGTGATTTTCAATACCACATTCACCAAGCAAAGACTCCATTGCCTTTGCATTTTCTGTTTTTTCATCCAGATTTATCCATTGAGTATAGGTTTTTGTGAGGTCAATCCACATCAGTCTCGTCTACTTTTAATGTTTCAGTGTATTCTTCAACAGAAGAACCATACAAGAATTCTTTTTTGCAGGCTTCATCGAGTTGTTTCATAATATCATCTGTAAAGTATTTTTCAGGGTTTTTATAGACACTCTTCTCAAATGCCTTTGACCCATCAGGAAACTCAAAACGAGTTGATGACTTCTTCACGATATCATGCTTGAGTGCGATATCGAGCAAACCATAATATGGATTCACACCAGTCTCATAATTCAACAGAACATCAACCATTGAGTTTTCTTTTGTCAAACGACCTTTGTAGAGTTTACAGTGAATGATATTACCAATCACATCGGTACCCTCTTTCACTTTCTTCTTTGAGAGATAAACAATTGTAGAAGCAGCATATTTCAAGCCTGTACCACCACCCATCTCAGACGTAGGGAACATAGAACCAACAACCTTGTATGTGTGATTTGTCATGATCAGAGGAATACCAGCAGCACCAAGTTTGAGCGTCAATGTTCTAAACGTAGACTTGACCACTTGAGCCCTAGTCATATCACGAACATTCTTACCCTCTGCGGTGTCTGTCATTTCTTTGATCGTTGAAAGCATACCTAGAGAATCAAGAACAACGAGCATAGGCTTCTGCTCACTCTTTGGCAACTCACGATAGTTGTCTACGATCTGAATACATTGGTGTCTAAAGTCTTCGACCGTAGACACAGGGAACACAGCGATTCGTTTTGCATCGACACCTCTTGAGGTAAGCATCTCAGATGTGACGGCTTGCTCGCTGTCGAAATACAAAACAACACCATCAGGGTTGTCATCTAAAAACTTCTCTACCACACTGATAGTGAAGAAAGTTTTACCAGTTGCAGACTCACCAGCGATAGCAAGAATCTTATTGTCTGGCATACCACCATAGATTGATCCTGAAAGTAGTGCATTGAAAGCATACGATCCAGTATCAACAAAACCTCTCACATCTGACTCAATGCCCTCATTGACAACAGTGGCAAAATCATTGCCAGATGCTTTGACCATAGACGAAAGTAAATTTGTCATTCATACTCCTTTTGCGACCATTATAAAACATTACCCAAAAAGGTCAACCTTTCTTTTACAAAAAACTGTGCCTGGCAGTTCACCAGACTTCCATGCGATGTCACCATCTTTTTCAAAACCAACTTTTTCGTAAAAGGATATTGCCCTTGTATTTTCATTTCTCACACACAACCAGAGGTTTGAATTTATGTGTTCAAAAAAATTATGAAACACATCAGATGCTTTGCCGTTGCCTTGTTCAACATTGAGTATCTGATGAATTATGTATTCACCTTTCTGTGCAGTGCTTGTACCGAGGCGCTGCTTTCTTTGATATTTACCATAAACAATTACCACACCATCTTCAAGTATCACATTACCCTTCTTGATGTTTCTCTCTAGGTAATCTTTTCTGATGTGTGGAAATATTTCTTTGTATTCTCGAAACGCCTCATATATTTTTTTGCCATCTTCTTCTGTTGCATGATTCATGCTTCGATACCAGCACGAAGAAGGTCACGAAGTTGTTCGTTTGATTCGACATCAATCACTAGGTGAATTCTTTCGTCATCGCCATGATTGATGGCTGTGTGTGGTTTGCGAATATCAAGATACCAAGTAGAACCTTGCACCATATTTGTCGAACGCTTTTCACCATCACAGTTCCAAGCACTGAACTCAACTTGCGGATTCGTCTTGATAGGCACATGCAACCGAATCAGTCTCTCATCACGCACACCAGCATCAGGTTCAACTTGATCCGTATGACGTTGCAATTCACCACCACCTGGCTTCAATCGCATGAAACGAATACGATGATACACACCAGGAATGTGTTTTAGTATTTCTTCGACTTCAGGAAACAAAGCACGAACTTCGGTGTCTTGCAACTCAAAGTTTTCACCTTCATGCTCTTTGTGCCATTTGTCATTCATACACTTTGGATTCTCAATGAAGTTAGGATCAGGTGAGTAACCTCGCAAAGAAATAGCACCCCATGACTTACTCTTATTGTATTTTGAGTAGTGATTTTGATACTCAATGCCTTCACTCAAAAGTTTATGCGACACACTATTGCAAAGTTCTGTAAAGTCAGGAAGATTTAATTTGAGAAGTGTAGATTCTTCAGCGGGATCAATGAGTGGATGCTCTGTCTCAAATAGTGTAGAACTTGAATCACGAAAGTAAATACCAGTCATTTCTGAAAAGGTGTTTATCTTTGTACCAAGTCTTTTGAAACCACATGTCTCTGCAATCTTCTTGAGTCTTTTGTCCTCTTCCCATATGTGCAAAAAGCAACCCTCTTTATACTCATTGATCTTTTCAATTAGAAGATGATCATGTTCTTTTGGGCAGGCGATGCGAGTGATTACTCGATTACCTTTCACTCTTTTTGCAATCACAACATCGTAGAACATAGTGACAGCGGTAGATGTTTTTGCAAGAGCAGTCTCAATCCATCCAACTGGTTCTGAATTCTCAAACGGTTTGATCTCTTCTAGTTTACCTTCATCAATTGCCTTTGCGATTGCAGGCCCATTCATCTCGCTAAATGGTGATCTAGAGTAAGCATTCCATTCTGCGTAGTTTTCTTTTATACCATTGATGATGTCAATGTCAATGCCTTTTTGCCATGGTTTCTGTTCTGTTGCTTCCATAATCAATCCTTTGCTATTCGACTAAAGTTGTTTTTCTTCTCGAATCTAATCACACTTGAAAATTTATCTACGATGGTATCTGTTCGGTGTGAGATCACAAAAACATTTGACTTGTTGCCAAGACTCTTCAAAAGTTTCATGAATACGTCTGTGCCTGCTGTGTCTAGGCTACTATCAAAAACTTCATCAAGAATCAAAAGGTTTGTGCTTACACTATTTTTTCTTTTTGCAATCTCTCGCCATGTAAGTAGAAGTGAGATATCAATTCTAAATTTTTCTCCTTCAGAGAAGTTGTCATAATTAAATTCATCGCGGTAGCGACTTTTTATTACCTCATTGAAGTTCTCGTCAATCGTAAAGTTGACAAAGAAATCCATATCGGACAGGTATTTATTAATCAATCTGTTCATCGTCGGTAGGTAATGACGAATAATTTTAGTTTTGATACCAGAATCTTTTAGCATCTCACTAAGCGTACCAATTATCTTGGCTCTCTTAAGAATATCTTCACGTTCTACGTTGATAGAGTCAAGTTCTTTGGTGAGAACATCAGCCTTTCGAATCTCAGAGTCAATCTCTGTGGTTTGTTTTTGTATTTCATCTACAAGTTCTTCAAGTTTCTGAATGTATTGTTCATTCGAGCGAATCAGCCCCTCTTTTTCACTCAACGAGACATTCAACTTTGATACACTCAAAGCATGTATGTCTGCCTGATTTTGTATTTGTCTTGCCTCTTCTTGCTTCTCTTCTAGTTCTTTTATGGCCTTATCAAGTTCTTGAATTTTGTCTTTGATAGATGAGAGTTTTTCCACACGAAAATCTTCATGAATAGTTTGATCACAAGTTGGACAAAACTCGTTGTTCTCGAAGAAGCGTTTCATTTTGTTTTCACTCTCAAGTCTATGATCCAATTTGCTCTTGATTGAGGATATTTTACCAGTATCTTTGAGTTCTGAAAGTAGATCGTTTCTTTCGGCATCTATCTTTGCAATTTCATTTTCTATGCTTTTGATCTTTTTCTTGTTTGTGTCTATTGCTTTTTTTGTCTTATCAATTTCATCTCTATGTGATTCGATGTTCGACAAACTTTTCTTTCTTAAGCCTTCAACATAGTCA
>MDSV01128707.1_pt1 | contig 14661 bp, 7 predicted proteins | sample 810851 | NCBI WGS metagenome assembly MDSV01 (sample SAMN05326640, study PRJNA326480) | marine metagenome | isolation source: seawater | place: Atlantic Ocean: North East | collected 2012 | reverse complement strand
ATGTTGAAAAGTATTTACTTATCTGTGAACAGTTAGGCGAAGAGCCAGATCCCGAAAGAATGCCACTCGAAGCGTCTGCATTTCCTGCAGAAGTTCAAGTGGCATTTTTCGTATTTGGGTATCTATCTGATGTGTGGGAGGGTAACTCTGGTTCCTACATGGGAAAAGACTGGAGTCATATAGACACTTTATTTAGATTATTTGAAGTAGATCAACCAAAAATAGTTTTATACTTTATGAAAATGTACGAAGGACTAATCATAAAGGATCGTGCAGAAGAACAGGAAAGAAAAAGAAAAGCAGACGAAAGAAAACGTCAGCAAGCGAGTGGTAAGAACTACACTCATAATGTGAAGGGTTAATGGCAAAAAAAGATACAGTATTTATTGATATTCAAACCTCTGATGGCGGGTCCATGCAGAGAGTGGCTGTTAGTGCCAAAAAACTAGGTCTTGCTCTTGATGATGTTGGGAAAGGGCAGGCAAAAGCAGGAAAATCTGCCAGAGATGCGGATAGAAATTTAAAAGGTCTGTCTCAACAGTCTGCAAATGGCACTAAAAACTTTTCAAAGATGGCACAAGGAATGACAGGTACTCTTGTTCCTGCCTACGCAATTCTTGCTTCCAACGTTTTCGCCATCACCGCAGCCTTTCAGTTCTTGAAGCAGGCCGCTGATTTTCGTGTAATGCAAGACTCACAAGTTGCTTTTACAGCCGCGACGGGTGTAGGAATGCAGTCCCTCACAAAGAATATTCAAGAAGCGTCAGGAATGATGCTAGAGTTCCAAGCAGCAAGTGAAGCTGCTTCTATAGGTATTGCTTCAGGTTTAGGTTCTGGACAAATAGAAGAGCTAGCTGCAGGCGCAGGAAACTTATCAAAAATACTTGGAAGAGATGTAACAGATTCTTTCAATCGTTTGGTACGTGGTGTAACAAAAGCTGAACCAGAACTCTTAGACGAATTAGGTATTACACTACGGCTTGCTGATGCACAAGAAAACTATGCGGCTAAATTAAATAAATCAGCAAAAGATTTAACAAACTTTGAAAAGAAACAAGCTGTATTTGCAGAAGTTCAAGATCAGTTAGAAACTAAGTATGGTAAGGTAGCAAAAGCTACGGATGTACAAGTTAATGCTGTGTCTAGATTAGGAATTGAATTTGATAGAGTAATGAAAGGTATTAAGGCTTTTACAGCAGCAATAGCAGAACCTACTGCAAAGTTTTTAACAGAAAATATATTGGGATTAGGTGCTGCTCTCGCATTATTAGCCGTTCCTATAGTAAAAGCAATTATTCCAGGACTAGATAATTGGGCAGAAAAATCAAGAGAGTCCGCAGACGAAGCAGGAAAAGCATATAAGGCAGCCCAACAAGATATAAAAGACCTAGAAAATCAACAGGAAAAATTAGAGAGAAGTTTAGGAGGTAGAGGAGCCGCCAAAGCCGCAGGAAAAGCTAAAAAAGGAACCGGCCTCGATATGCTTCAAACAGGAAATGAAGCGACTCTAAAGAAAGATAAAAGACGTATAGCTCAAATGTTACGCCATGCAGAAGCAGGAAACGGCGCAATAAAAAGTATGAATAAACGGCAGGCAAAAGACTATATTGCTACATTAAAGGGTATGCAACGTGGTCACAATACTTTTACAGAAAGAGTAGGAATGAATTTTAGAAGAATGACAGCAGGTGCTAGTCTTTCAATGAAAAAGATGAAAGTAGAATGGGCTGCCACTATGGCGACTATGAAAGGAGCAGCAGCAAAGTTCAGCTCAGGAGTAGATAAGATATTTCGAGCAGCAGGCTGGATAGGTATCTTAGTTCTTGCCGGTGAGTTAGGCATGGAGTTTGCAAAAATGTTAGGATTCTTCAAAGAAAACGAAGGTCTTAAAAACTTAGCGCAAAATTTTGAAGATATTGCAGAAAACTTAGTAACTGTCAATAGCGAGTACAGCGAGTTCGCTAAAGTTCAGAAAGAAATAGCAAGAAGTGGGGGTACCGCCTTTGACGCCATAATAGCACAAGGAAACTTTTTTTCAAATGTAACAGGAAGTATAACAGCTGCTGTACAAGCATTGCGTGATTTTGAAGATGGTACTACCTCCGCTCAGATAGCGCAAGGTAAATTAGCTGAACAAGCAGCTGAAAGAGCAAAAGAGATTGTAAAACTGGAAAAAGCCGAAAAACGAGGCTCAAAAAGATTTGATTCAGGTGTCACATTTATCGGAAGAGGAGTCGAGGATGCTTTAAATATTGGCGCTAACTTCTTCCAAGGAGTAGATAGAGATGCATTTAGTGAGGCCCAAGAAAAGCAGTTAGCAAACTTAAGAGAGTTAGAGGCCGAATACCAAAGTTATGAAGGCGACTTAGAAGGTGCCCAGATAGCCGAGCAAAAGGTGGCTGCAGCAGTTCTTGCAAATACAACAGCAGTAACAGGTTATCTTGAAAGTCTTGATAAGCGATCTCCGATGCAACAGCAGTATTTAGATGGTCTTAATGCAGTTCGAGAAGCTGCGGAGAAGGGCAAGGCCCCCACACAAAAACAAATTGATGATATAGATACTCTTGGCAAAAAGTTCGAAGAAGCAGGAAGATTAGCACAGCACCTTAAAACACAACAAAAAGAGTTGGAGAAACAGTTTCAACAAGCAGTTAATGGGATTACTCAATATTCTACCTCTGTATCTTCACTACAAAAACTTACTAACGACCAAATAACATCTTTAAATAATCTAATAAAGAAAGCTCAAGATCCCGCAGCAGAAAAGCAAGCAAAGGAAGAGATAAAATTACTAGACGCCCGCTTAAAGATTTTAGATAAAATAGCAGATGCGGAAGCACGAATTCAAAATTTAAAGATTGTAGATCAGACGGTATTTAATGCAGCTCTTCAAGGTGCTACAACACTACAAAAAGAACAACTAGCACTAGCGAAGAAACGACTTGATAATACACGAGAAATACAGAAACTAAACGTTCTAATAGAGAACGCGGAGAAAATATCTAAGGATACGAACGTAGAGAAAGTAGACCAAATGCGTCTTCAAGTAGACTCGTTAGTAAGGCAGAACGAACTTCTTAGAGAGCAAGAAGAAACTGTGTTTCAAATAATGACTGCAGGAAAGCAAGCTTTTGAAACTGGAATGCAAGGCGCTATATCTAAACTATTAAAAGGCGAAGAAAGCAGTCTCAAGGATGCCCTTTTAGGAATAGGAAAAGGCGTAGTTGATTCTATGATAGATGCGTTGGCAAAAGACCTCACAAAAGATTTTATGGGTTTATTCGGCATGGAGACAGACGAACAAAAACAAGCCAAAGCCATAGCAGAGGGTCATCTTCTAGGTTCTCACGAACTAAAAACAGCACACACCGAAGGCGCAGAAAAATTTAGAGTAGTGCTTGATGATTTTGGTACTAGATTTGCTGAAACTATAAGAGGTACTTTTCCTAAAGATACTACACTAGATGGTACTCCACTTGATTCTACTACGGACGGACCTCCTGGTGCACTTACTCCAGATCAAATAAGAAGTGCCATGGCTAACCCAGGAACACTTGCATCCTCTTATGCTGCTGACGGCACAGGGGAAGGAACGGCCGGTACTATATCAGCAGCAGCAACTGTTGCTCTTGACGATACTACTGTAGCTAAGCTAGGCGGGGACCCAAACTCCATGGCAGGAGTTCTTGACGGAACAATGCAGGGTGCTTTAGGCGGCTTTCATGGGCAGGATAAAAAAGGTAAAGGAAAAGACGAACAGGCAGAAGCAACCAAAGAAAACTCAAGTATTATGGATAAATTAACAAGCGAAACTGCAAAGAATGTCGTGCAGCTCGGATTCGCAGCAACGGCTTTGCTTGGAAATAGCAAAGCAGGACAAAAACTTCAAAAAGTAATGGCAGCACTTACGCTTATCCAACAAGCTAGGTTTATTTGGGAGAAGGTATCAAAAGTAAAAGAGTTTATCCTAGATAGAATAAATAATCTCTCCACTAGTGCAAATACTGCTGCCCTTGTCGCGAATACTGCTGTACAGGCGACCTCGGGGGGAGGAGGATTCTTTTCAAAAATACTTGGGTTTTTTGGCGGTGGAGGGGCCCGTTCGGGGCTATATCCTCCAAGAGGTTATGCGACTGGTGGAATTGCACGCGGTTCTCAAGCAGGGTACCCTACACTGTTACATGGTACCGAAGCAGTAGTTCCTTTACCTGACGGAAAATCAATTCCAGTAACTATGCCCCGAGGACGAGGAGGGCTTGGAGAGACTAATAATGTATCTGTAACAGTAAACATGACTAGTGACGGGCAGGCTTCCACAGAAACAGAAACTAATTCCAGAGACACGGCGGCCTTCGGGGAAAGGCTTGCAGAGCTAGTTCAAGAAGAATTAATGAATCAAAAACGGGCAGGCGGTATTCTTAGTCCGTATGGAGCAGCGTAATGGCAGATATCGGGTTTGAAATTTCTGGTACAAATATAACTACAGCTACTATCCGTCCTGATAATGATCTACAAAGATCAGCTACCCCAAAGGTTAGAAGAGTAAAATTTGGACATGGGTATGAACAAAGAGGGCGAACAGGAATAAATAATATTGAAGAAAGCTATGCCCTAAGATTTAAAAACAGAGAAAAATCTACTGCTGATGATATTATTAAATTTTTTGATGATAAAGCAGGAATAACAAGTTTTTCTTTTACAATACCAGATTCAAATAGCACCACAAATGATAGTGCTGGTAATCCTGTATCTACTATAAAAGTAGTATGCGAAAAGTATTCTATCAAATACGGAAATGCAAATCATTATGATGTAACTGCAACTTTTAGAAGAGTTTATGGAGTATGAGCAAAAATCCTAATTTATTAGTACAGGACGTACAATCTTTAGAGATAGAAAGTCCTTTAGTAGAACTGTTTGAAGTAGAGTTTGACTCTACAACAACACTATACATACACCCTGGGCTAGATGATACTATTCGTGTAGCGAAAATAGATGGCTCTACTATTACTGTAAATGCTCTTACAAGTGTAGGATCAGGAACTACATTAACATTTACAGGAACGAATTCACAGGATGGTAGTGCTGTAACAGTCACAAAAACAGTAGCGGGGAGTAATAACACCAATAATACAATTACTTTAAATAACACAACGGATTTATCCGTAGGTTATGAGGTAACAGGCCCTGGTATTTCTCCAATAGACTACTCTCCTATTGTTTTCGATGGAAATACTTATTATGCTTTACCTATGCAATTAAGTGATCTTTCGATAAATACTGACGGAGTTCAGAATCGTCCTACTCTGACTATTGCAAATGTTGATTCAATTTTAAGAAAATCCTCAATATTTCAAAATGCAAATGACGGGGGCACAGATGGCATTGCAGATTTTAAACTCCAAGATTTAATTGGAAAACGAATAACAAAACGATCAACTCTAAAAAAATACTTAAATATAGATACTTCAAATGTAAGCACTCGCGCAGTAGTTGAATACCCAAAAAGAGTTCATATATTTGAAAGAATAAAACAAAAAAGCGCAGATATTGTAACTTTTGAGTTAGCTAACCCTTTTGATTTGGAAAGAGTAACCCTGCCCGCAAGACAAGTTATAGGAAAGTATTGCCCTTGGGCTTACCAAGGCAGAACTTTTAGTACCCCTGTAGGTGCGTGCACATGGAAAGCAAATAGTGGTGTAGAAGTCAGTAGAAACTTTGATAATCTTTTTATCAGTAATTTAGCTCTTGCAATTACTGTGTACGACTACCATGTATACTTTACTACTGATGATGAGCCAATCCTCTGGAAATACTTAATTCATAATCCAAGTAGCCCAGCAAATATACAGTCAGGAATGCTGCATCCAGGAAATACAAGTTCAACATTCGCAAAAGATGAACTCGTAGCATTATCAGATGGAGGAAGTGGCTATACCTATTGGCAGTCCGTAATCGCATCGAATACTAGCGTCCCTTCTGCTTCAAATGCAAACTGGAGGCAGATCAGAGTATACGAACCTTGGGTATCTGGGGAAACTTATTCAGTTAATGCAACAGATTCAAAAAGAAATGATTATGTGGTTCATCCTGTTTCAAACGCACTACAAAAAAATGATACAACCTTTACTTTTCAAGATACCACTACTGTATTTAGATCTATTATTACAAGCACTGCAATTACTCCCTCCAATACGACAAGTCAATGGGCTAGGGCCGATATATGCGGAAAATCTTTAAAATCATGTAGACAAAGATACCAGTTTAAAAGAAAAGAAAATGCTGGTCTTCGTCAGAATACAATTCCAAGTGTTGATGTTACTACTACTAGGCCGCTTCCTTTTGGAGGCTTTCCAGGAAGTAGAAAGTTTAGATAATGCAGTTGTATGAAGAAATAGAGCAGCATTTTAAAAAAGAATACCCAAGAGAGGGGTGTGGTGTTCTTGCAGTTGTAAAAGGTAAAAAACAATGGTTCCCTGTTAAGAATATTGCAAATAATAATGATGATTTTGTTATGGACTCAGATGAGTACATAAAAATAATGTTAACAAGCGATATAATAGGTATAGTTCATAACCATATAGACGCATCTCCTGAGCCGGGAGAGACAGACATACAACAATGTAATGTTTTAGGAATACCTTATTACATTTTTAGTTACCCAGAAATGGAACTAAAAGTTTTACAACCAGAAAATAATTACACAGATCTTTATGGAAGAGAATATAAATTTGGTACTGTTGATTGTTTTGAAGCTATGAGGGACTATCTCATAACAAAAAATATAACCATTCCTCCTCGGGCTCTTTTCGAAGATGGCTGGTATGATAAAGGACTAGATTATTTCTCCTCAGAAGTAATTAAAAGTTGGGGAGGACAGCCTGTAGACTTAGACAAGATACAGGAAAATGATGTGCTCATTTTTAGAGTACAAGAAATTGTAAATAACCATTGCGGAGTTTATATTGGAAATGATATTTTTTATCATCATGCAGTTAATAGACTGTCGTGCAGAGAAAGTTTATACCCTTTTTGGTATCAATATTTAGAAGGAGCTTATCGTTATGTTGCGTAAAGTATATTTAGGAGGAGAACTAGGTAATAAGTACGGACAGGTGTTTGATGTCTGTGCAGAGAGTGTAGCTGAGGTTATGCAGTTTCTTGACGCAAACTTTGAAGGGGTAAAAAAATACTTCGTTGATTCAGGAGATAGAAACATAGGATTTACGGTAAAAATTGCAAATGAGTATGTTACAGATGATAAGGAACTTCTTTTGCCCTTGGATAAAGGTGATATAATTATTACTCCTGTTCCTATTGGTTCAAAGGGTTTAGGAAAAGTACTCCTGGGTATAGTTATGATAGTCATCGGGATTTTAGCTCCTTGGAGTATGCCAGCCTGGTTAGCAAAAGCTGCGATTGTAGCGGGATTAAGTATGGCAGCCATGGGAATTGCAGAAATGATGATGCCTGACCCAGATACCGATAATAATGCAGAAAACACAAACGGATACCTTTTTCAAGGGGCAGAACAAACTGCTGTTGAAGGCTTTCCGGTACCTATATTATATGGAGAGTTGAGAGTGCCTGGTCAACCAATTACTTTTGATCTAGTAAATAAAGGAACAACCGAAGAATCCGTACAAAACTCTAGAGGAACGTATGCAAGTGTCCCCGATGAAAGGGGTAATATTATTCGAAAGCCCTCTGAAGCCGCAGGAGGCTAATTATGGGATTCGTGACTACAGAACAGATTCAACAAGCCTCCTCCTCACAGGAGAATATGATGCAGGATCGGGGTCTCCTCGGCTCTGACATTCAAGAAGTTACTATAACTGATCTAATCTCTGAAGGGCCAATAGAAGGTCTTGTTCATGGAGAGGGTTCGGTATATTTAGAAGGCGATCCTTTAGAAGACAAGACAAGATCCATCTTTCATAGTCCTTTTGTACAAGCTCCCCTTCCCACGGAAAGCTACGGTGAGCCTGCTCTTATTAATATTCCAGCAGCTTCCAGTAATGGCGATCCTGTTACTTGTACTCATACTGACAAAGGAGGTACGGCAGCATTTTTTGATAACTTAGATGAAACTTTTACACGACAAGCATATCGTTGGTTAAGAGTTCACTCAGTAGCGACAAGCAGGGTAAAAATAGAAAAAGCCTTTGTTTATAATGAAGACAACCGGTCAGGAGAGGCTTTTAGATCTGGTGAGTGGTCTGATATGCTTGTTACAGCAGTAAATGACTCGGATCAAGAAGTCGACTTTTTTGGACAGTCTCAAAAATCTCCTACAAACCATCAGATAAATAATAACCAAAATTTGAAATGCAATGTAAGAGTACGAACAGATAGCGGAGCCGAAGTAGAAGGCTGTATAGTTGAGCTATATGGAAGCAACTTTTCAAGCGTGGATAGCGTTGGTACAGCAAAAAGAGCAAGACTTAAACTTTTTACGTTTAATGTAAACTTAGTAGAAAATGATATTTTTGAAGCTGGCTCTAATGAAGTTTATGCGGACATTTCTATAGATAGAATTTTTAAGGCAGAAATAAAAGCAGACTCTAGCACAGGAAAGAAAAGCATTTATATCCCTTCTCAAAGTAACTCACTTACAATTTCAGTTAAAAAGTTTTCTCTTAGCGATGAACAGAATACTGCTTCAACAACAGAAGTATCTGTAAATAGTCCTGACAAAAATAAGAAGTACCCAGGCTCTTCTCTAGAGTTTCGTGTGGGGGAACTCCACCAACAACCTTTATATCAGCTTTCAGGAGAGGGAGTCTCAAGCTTTCCTCTAACTCTAAGTGCGAACGATGTAGAAGTATTTGACACTACAAATCCGTACCCTACGAGTGTGGGTGCAAACTACCCTTCTGACTCCGACATAACTTCTGGTATTTCTGCAGGGATGGTACAAAAAACCATAGTTCTTAGTAACACAATATCTGGTGCTCAAATAAATGAAATAGACGAAATAAAAATTCAGTTCGAGTTTCGTGGCGGTCATTTTTCTACGAATAATGAAGGGCAGGATAAAGCAGATGGAGCAGCATTTAACATTAAGGTGGAAGGGTCACAGACTGGAGGAGCAAACCCTACAGATTGGGAAGAATTAGACGGTGGAACTTTTTCATACTGGAAAAAATTTGGTGTAAAGAAAACTGCTGTTGCATATACTTGTACCATTCCTATTCAAACGCACCTAACTCTAAGAGACTTGAGACTTCGTATTACTCGTTTAACCCCAGACGGTCAAAGTATGACTTCTCTAGTTGATACTATACAACAGGGGAACTACTTAGTACGTGGCCCAACTCCTTCGAATGATTTAGCTGTAGTTATAAATTCTGTAAATATAGCTCAAATCATTTGTACAATAAATGAAAAGCTTTCTTACCCTCATTCAGCAGTAGCTTCTGTAAACTTTAGCTCAAAAAGTTTTCCTAATCCTCCTAAGAGAGCTTATTTAGTGAGAGGTCTACGAGTACAAGTGCCTTCTAACTATGTTCCTAGGCATCTTTCAGCAACAGGGGTTGCAACCTACACAGGTATATGGAACGGTGAGTTTAGCGATGAAGGAACTACAACTAATGCAAGCAATCTTGTAAAAGATAAATACTATACTGATAATCCTGCATGGATATTTTATGATATACTTGTAAACAATAGATACGGTTTAGGTAATTATTTACGAGCTAGCGAAATAAATAAGTTTCAGCTATATAAAATTGCAAAATATTGCGACGAACTAGTGCCTGCAGCAAATGGAGGTACAGAACCAAGATTTACGGCTAATCTTTACTTAACAAAAGCTACCGCAGCTTATAAAGTTCTTAAAGATATGGCAACCATATTTAGAGGCATTTTATATTGGCTAGACGGGGAAATATATACTGTTCATGATGCTCCTGCTACTCCTATTTACAACTTCTCTGAGGCAAATATTATTGAGGATAGTATATCGACTCAAACATCTGCAGGAAGAACCAGATCTAATCAATATACCGTTATATGGAATAATCCTGCTGCCGCGTATAAGCCAGAGCCTCTAGTTATAGAGGATAGAGAGAACATACTTAAAGTAGGACACGTCGTTCCTATGAAAGCTACTGCATTTGGTTGTACTTCCGAAGGGCAAGCTATTAGATTTGGGAGATGGAAGGCATGGACTTCTGTAAATCAAACAGAACTTATTAGTTTTAAAACTTCTATAAATGCTTCTTTTTTAAGCCCAGGGGACATTATAAATGTACAAAATGAAAGTGATACAGGAATCGCTTTTAGCGGAAGAATTACAGCAGCATCAAACTCTGCAATTTCTTTAGATAGAGATGTAACTACTGTATCTGCTTTACCAAGGGTTGATGGAGGAGAGACAGAGTCCTTTGCATTTGGATCTGGCTCAGACTATGCTTATACTTTATCTCTACTAACTACAAAGAGAACTATTGTTCTAAGTCAAAATGAATCAATTCAAGTAACTCATAGTGGGACTACATATACCTATAATCAAGGGGATGAAGTTATTTATGCTAAAATTGCAGGTACCTCTACCCAATTAATTGGAGCTAATGACTCTGATGATCAAATCCGAAAAAATATAACAAATGTACAAGATAATGCAGGGAATGATGTATTTTTAGAGTTTCGTAACTCTACCCATGTAGAAACCAAATCTTTTACTTCCTCGAATGTTTCTGTTGTAAATGGGGTTACTCAAGTAGCTATTGGTAGTGCTTTTTCGGGGTCTATCCCTGCCAGCACCGTATGGGCAATAAAGGAAGAATTTAAAGGAGCAAGAACAACTCCTTCTTATAAAGAATATAAAATTTTAGGTATAAAAGAAGAAAGCGATGACGTTTTTCAAATTAGTGCTGTAGAATTTTATAATGCTAAGTTTGATGCAGTTGACAAAGATTTTTCTATTGTAGCTCAAGACCCAGTAAGACCGCCTGAAGTAGATTTTACACCTCCTCCTGAGTCCGTATATATTCTTCAAACTCCTGACTTTAGATCAGAGTTAGAGGAATTATCAATACAATGGGAAGCTCCTCGTAATGAAGACGGAACTTTATTTGACAACGTCAGGGGCTTTAATGTTTATATTGAGCCAAGACTTCCTGATGGTACTGATTTAATAGAAGTAAATGACCCCGAGAAACAAGTAGCAAGACTCACAGGAGTTCCAAATGGAATATATAGTTTTGGGGTACAAACTCTTACTCAGTTTGGGAAAAAATCAAGAATTAAATGGCAATCTATAAATGTCAATGATAAGTTTGCTCATTCTTGCTCTCGTACTGCGGAAGGAATACCTGAAGGAATTAGAGCAAATGTAAAGTTTTCGGAAAGTGGTACTAGTTTTTCGTTTAGGAAATTTGGTGGTGTAGGCACTGAAGCAGACTGGGCAATTCAATCCCACGGTGCGCCAAATACAAAAGTTAACAATGCAAATCAAGGGACAGCAGCAACATCCTCTCAGCTTCTTACTTCAATGGCTTCTGGGAGTGGTATTGCTACCGCGTTTATTTATTTTGATGCGGATTCAACCTCAGACTATCTTAAATTAGCAACTCATACAAAACTAAATTTTGAGAACACAAGCCTTACATTTTGGCAAGAGTATGATCAATTTATCACGAACAGTGAAAATGTATGGACAGACTGTACAAATAATGCAGATGCAAGAGTTAAGTTACACAAGCGTAGTAATAAGGTTGAGAAGTCAGAAGGAACAACTGCTTTTACCTCTCGATTCGAAATAGGCGATATTATTCGAGTAAAAACCGCAGCTAATACTTACTTTGCAGGCAGAGTTGCATTTATTGAAAGTGATGATGTATTATTTACAGATGTTAAACTAAACACTACAGGCGGAGATCTCACAAGCGTAGATGAAGCTAAAGCAATAGCACGAAACGGTTTGCGAACAGACCCTAAGAACGATGCGGTAATTGCTAAGATTGATCGATCTGGAAGTACGTATACTCATACTCCACTTCGTCTTATAACTGATATGACACTCACAGGGCTACGAGCACTCATAGTTGATGCAAATGTTGTGGCTCTAAATTATAACTCTGCAGGAGCACTACAAAATAATGCTACTATTACTCTTACCGCTACTGCACTGGCTTATGATGCTCCTGAGTTTCAAGTAACTGGAGGAGGCTTCTCGGGTGTAAGTACAAGTGCTGATGGAGGGTTTAGTACAACTGGAGTAAGTGGACAAACGCTAACTAAACAAATACATGATGGAAGTGCGAGTATCGCTTACAATAGCGGGGCTGCTTTAGAGTTCACCGTTCAAGTTCGGGAATCTGCGGATCAAACTTTTGCAAAGACAAAAACTTTTAGAATTATAAAAGCAAAAGACGGGTCTATAGGTCTTGATGGAAAAACAGTACAATTAGTTTCTGATGACTACTCAATAATCTATGATGAGGAAGGAGATAGTCCATCTTACACCAGTAGTGGAAGTAGTAATATTGTAGTTACTGCAACAGCAAATAACTTTACAGATCCTTTGTATCGATTTACTTTTGATGGTGGATCTGCGGGTGCGTGGACAGATACAACAGGGACTCAAGCTGCTACATTTACATACAATGCTCCTGGCGGCTCAGCTCCAAGTATTCCTGCTAGCTATAATAAAGCAAATTGGCCAAAAGTTCTAAAGGTAGAAGTAGGAGAAAAACCTGGCAGTTATAGTTCGGGAGACGCTCCTGCTTCAATAGAGGCGACAGACTCTATTGCTTTTGTAGGAGTGAAAACAGGAGCAGGAGGAGTAGCTTTTGTAAATTCAAATCATGCACATACTTATGCAGTTCCTAATGGCGGTCTTGCAACCGGTATAAGTATAGATGGAACAACTCTTGAACTAGTTGTCGGAGGCGTTGTATATACTTATGTTGGAGGAACTGGAGCTCATAATTATGATAATCTAACACAAGCACAAAAAGATGCGTTACAAAATAAACAGTGGTATCTTGGTAATCCTACTGTAACAGGCGGAAGTAGCGACCTTACAATCGGCACACCAACAGGAGTAAGCAGTAATGTAGTTACTATTGGGAATCATACTGGAACCGCAAATACAGATCCTGAAGAAGTAATCACTTGGACCGCTCACTATAAACAAGCAGGGGTTGCTGGAAAAACAATCACTACTACTCAAACTCTAACTAAATCTGAAAAAGGAGTAGAGGGGCAAAGTGTAAAAACTGTATCTGTATTTAGAATTGATGATACTACACTTGGGTTTGCCTCAGGATTTAGTGCAGCTAGCCAAACTTTTGCAAGTCCTACAAACGGATTAGAAGCTGGATGGAGTACTTCTCAGCCCACTATTAGTGCAAATGATCAAAAAGTTTATGCATTTACTAGAACTTTTACTTCTGATGGGGCTAGTCCACAAGATGCTGCTTGGACTGGTCCTATAATTGTTGCACAAAGAACGGATGGAACTCCAGGAGGTCCAGGTTTCTTTTTCTTGAAAAGAACCGGAAATACTACTGCAACTAATGTGGCTGGCGCAAATCTTGGAGCACCTTCAAGCTCAGAAATTGCAAGTCCAGCTGATAAAAATATAGCTATTGTAGAAAATAGTGCAACTACCCCAAATCAAGCAGCTTGGAAATATGAAAGTAGCGCCTGGGTTTTAGTATCAGATTTTTTCAGAGCAGAAGTCATAGCAGCCAACGCAATTGGAGCATCACAACTTGCAATTTCAAATCCTGCAGCAGGTTCAGCGGGAATATATATGGATGTTAATAGCGGAAACTCACGGATAATCATTAGGGACGGTTCTGCAGAAAGAGTTAGAATAGGATATTTATCGTAAAAATAAAAGGAAAAAAACATGTTAGTACAGTGGTATAGCGGTCCTCCGTTTACATAATAACCACCCTAAAAATAAAACTTGACTAAACAGGTCCTTTGAGATATAATTTCAAAATGGAGAAAATACATGAGTGCGGGCACATATAACTTAATAATCGATCAAGGCTCCGACTTTGCGTTAGACTTGGTGATTAAGCAAGGAGGAACAGCTTTAAACTTGACTAACTACACAGGTCGAGCACAGCTGCGTACGTCTGTGGATGCAAGCTCTGCTTCTGCTACTTTTAGTGTTACTGTAACAAATGCAGCGAATGGAGCATTAAAAATGCAGTTACCTGCAGCGACTTCTTCGGGGATCTCTGCAGGAGAGTATGTTTACGATTTAGAGATTTTTACTTCAGGCGACTCTATCGTAAAAAGAATAATACAGGGGTCAGCAACTATTACTCCTGAGGTAACAAGATGAGTAATCAAACTACTCTGGAAGTCACAGAGAATGTTACAGAAGTTAGTGCTTCTGGCGATACATTAACTATTACTCTGACTGATGATGTAACTGAAGTTCAAGCTTATACTCTCGCTGTTCCATTTGAAGTTCCTGGACAAATTACAGCAAGTAATGTAACTGTTACTCCTTACAATACGATTGCATCCACAAACTTACAAACAGTTTTACAAGGATTAGCAGATCAAGATTTTCGTGGTGCCTCTGCTCCATCTGGCTCAACCGTGTCAGAAGGAGATACTTGGTATGATACAGACGACGACCAATTAAAAGTCTATAGAGAAACGAGTTCCGGGAACTTTGCATGGGTT
>MDSV01016588.1_pt1 | contig 14661 bp, 13 predicted proteins | sample 810851 | NCBI WGS metagenome assembly MDSV01 (sample SAMN05326640, study PRJNA326480) | marine metagenome | isolation source: seawater | place: Atlantic Ocean: North East | collected 2012 | reverse complement strand
TAATGTAGAAAATTGTGGCCCTTCCATAACAACATATGTTCCATTTCTTTGATAATCTATATTTGATTTTTTAATTGCTTCCTCACAAGCATTCATCAATCCATTTGATGTAGGATGTGCCATAGAAACATGAGCTACAATTTCGTCATCAAAAAAAGTTTTAGTTCTTGCAAAAGTTCTATCTATAAACTGATCAACTATAACAAATTTTCCTGGCGGTAAATCTTCCTTTAGAGAACCTACGGCTGAAACTGAAACAATATCTGATACACCTAATTGTTTAAGAGCATCTATATTGGCTCTAAAGTTAATATTAGATGGAGATATAAAGTGCCCTCTGCCGTGTCTAGGTAAGAAATAAACTTCTTTATTATTATAATTGGTTTTTAAAATTTGATCAGAAGGTTTTCCCCAGGGGGTATTTACATCAATTAACTCTCTATTTTTGAACTCTTCAACATCATAAAGACCACTACCACCAATTATTGCCAATTTATTCATAATTTTTTAAATTTTTTTAAAATAATTAAATATATCTTAGATAAAATATCTGATTTTGAAAACAATCTATAAACATTAAATTTAAAAAACCAAACTAGTTTCTCTTTTAAATTTGGATATTTCTTATATTTAATTCCTCTCATTAAATCGTATGCAGGGGTTACAAGAATTTCATCCTTCAACTCTGTTAATTTATAACCTAATTCAATAAAAGATCTGGACAAAGCAATCTCACCAAACGCAATTGCATTTTGTTGATCAATATCTTTATTATAATGTGGTAAACATCCTTTTTTATTTACTATCTCTTTTAATATTGTTGTGCTTGACAAACCACAACCGCCATAAGCCACGTAAGCATTATTTTTATTAAGGTTAGCTAATTTCCACCAACCTTTTGAAACTTTACTAATTCCTATATAAGCAAGAAAACCACAATCTTTTGTTGTATTAAACTTATTTAAACCAATTTTTAAATAATCTTTTTTACATGTAATCATATCATCTTCTATAAAGAAAAAAAAATCATAATCATTTTGAAATTTTTGAAATGCATAATCAAAAGAGCCGAATGATAGTCCAATATTTTTTCTTGTTATCGTTAATATTTTGCCACCTTCAATTTTTTGGTTGTTAAGTTCATCTAAAAATTTATTTCCTTCAAATGAGCCAACATCACCATTTACAATTATTATATCTCTATTTACTCCAGGTTTAAATTTCACTTCCATTTGAATTTGATAGTTAATTAAATTGATTGTATCTTCTACAGAAGTAAAGTTTTGACTGTGGGAGAAATAACCTACTGGATCACCTGTTAGTTGAGTTTCTAGTCTTACCCTTCCTCTTTTAAAACATGTAGATATAATTTTAGCAACTTTCATGAATTTAAGCTTCTATAAATTTTTTTAAAATAAATTTTTCTTTACTTAAGTTTTTATTTTTAAAACTTATTAATCTAGAGTCTTGATTGATTTTGGGTTTTGCTTTTTTAATTAAATTAAATTTTAGCAATCCTTTTAAATATTTATTTTTAATTATCCGAGGAATTTCTTTAGCATCATTCATAATATAGCTATTATAATCTTTTTGAATAATTTCGTTAATAATTTTAGAGGCATTATATTTTTTAATTTTATGTTTTTTCATTAAAAAATACACACAACAATTTTTAAAATCATTTAAAGATTTTATATTTCTAAAATAAGAAAAAGGTTCCCTGCCAATAAACTCATTATAAATTGGATTTTCCTGTCTGGCACAATAAACAAAGTCAATTTTTTTACTTTTGTACATTGCAGAATGACAAAATGTCAAAAATTTTTCAAATAAATATCCGTCCAAATTATATTTTTTGGAATAAATAATAGCATTTTTCAAAACATCTGTTTTTTGTATTGCATACCAATTAAACCATGACCAAGGATTTTTTCCCAAATTTTGTAATCTATCAATATAAAAACTATCTTCTTGCCATGGATTTGGAGGATTAAGCTCTTTGTTAATTTTAAATTTTGTTATTTTTCCAAAAGCTGTAAATTTTTTTAATGAAAATGATATTTGATGACCATAGATACAGCTATAGCTGCTATTATTTTTGAGAATTTTAAGTGCTCTATAAAAATAATCAGGAAGATAAAAATCATCATCAGCAGCCAATACAATATAGGTACTTTTTACAAATTTCAAAACTTGCTTATATCTATCTCTATATTCGAATCTGGATAATCCCCACTTATCTCTAGTCACTTTTGATGGATCATTTTTTGATTTAAAATTTATTATTTTAATTTTTAAATTATATTTTTTATTTTTAATTTTATTTTTTAATATTTTATTTTTTTTATTATTTCCAGAATCTGAAATTACTATATTTAAATTTGAGTTTTTAAAATATGAATTATAAAAATTCAAAAATCTAAAAATAAATTCTTCTCTATCATTATTTGTTGAAAGAATTAATGTTAATTTTTTTAATAATCTTTTTTCTGAATTTTTAGTCACTTATTTTTAATTTAAAAATTAATAATCATCCTTTAATATTTAAATATTCATCTATTTGATCTTTGCTAACTTTAAATACATCTTTTTTTTTACTTTCATTATTCCATTCAATAATTTTATCTATTGAATATCTTAACGACCATTTAGGGTTCCATTTTAATTTTTTTTTAGATTTTAAATTATTTAAAATCAAAAAAGAATTTTCTTTGAATTTTTTTTCATTTACTAAAATTTTTAAGTCTATTGGTAATTTTTTTTTAAATAGAGAAGCCACATAATAGACACTTTTACAACTATTCATGTTTGGACCAAAATTCCAATTTGCAAAGTCATCTGATATAGTCATATTAAATAATTTCTTTGATAACATTAAATAACCATGTAAAGGCTCAAACACATGTTGCCATGGTCTAATATGATTTGGGTTTCTTAAAATTACCTTTTTATTGAGAGATTTTGCTTTTAAAATATCTGGAACCAATCTATTTTCAGAATAATCTCCACCACCAATTACATTTCCCGCTCTTGCAGTAGCTAATATTTTTTTAATTTTTGGAAAAGATTTTCTATAAGACTCACAAATTAATTCACAACATGATTTTGAAGTGCTGTAAGGATCTCCTGATCCTAACTTGTCGGTTTCTTTGTATTTTTTTTTATATTTAGTATCATAAACTTTATCAGTAGTAATAATTAAAAAAGATTTTACCTTAGAATTTTTTAACAATCTTACACTTTCTAATAGATTTACTGTCCCAATCATATTAGTTTGATAAGTATTTATTGGATCTTTGTATGATTCCAAGACTAATGGTTGTGCAGCCAAATGAAATATTATGTCAGGATTTACCTCATTGATTGCATTTTTTATTTTTTTGGCATCATTAATGTTGTCAAAGAAAGACTTTTTAATTATTTTTTCTATTTTTGCTAAATTATAAAGACTTTTTTTAGTTGGCTTTAAAGAATAACCATAAATCTGTGCGCCAAGTGAATTTAGCATTAAACATAACCATGATCCTTTAAATCCTGTGTGACCTGTTATAAAAATTTTTTTATTTTTCCAAAAAGTTTTGTCATTTTTTTTAATCATTTTATAATATCTGTATACCATTAATAGCAGTAAAAAAAATTACACCCTTTTTTTTTAAATATGAGTATTTATCTAAAATTTCATTTTTAATATTCCATGGTAGAATAAAAAAATAATCAAATCTATCACTATCAAGACAATCTGGATGTTTAATTTGAATATGACTTCCAGGTAAATATTTATTTTGCTTGGCAACAGATGCATCACAAATATATTCAATTAATTCATTATTTATATTACAAAAATTTAACAATGTATTTCCTTTTGCAGCGGCTCCATAACCAATAACTTTCTTATTATTATTTTTTATTTCATTTAAAAATTTAATTAACTCTTTTTTAACTTCAGTAGCTTGTTTTTGAAGATCGTAATAAACTTCATTATTTGTTAATCCGTTATTTTTTTCTTCATTAATTATATCCAAAACATTAGTAGAAATTTCTATTTCTTTATTTTTATGACATCCAAAAACTCTAAGACTACCACCGTGAGTATCTATTTTTTCTACATCGTAAATTTTTAAATCATATTTATCAAAAATTTTTGTTATGAAGGAAATAGATAAATATGAGTAATGCTCATGATACACCGTATCAAATTGATTAAATTTAACCAAATTCATAACATGTGGAAATTCAATAGTAACGGTACCATTTTGATTTAATAAATTTTTTATTCCATTTGTAAAATCATTAATATTTGGCACATGAGCATAAACATTATTAGCTATTATTAAATCTGCTTTACCATATTCTGATATTAACTTATGAGTTAACTCTGTGTTAAAAAAATAGTTTATAGTTGGAATATTTAATTCTTGTGATCTTAAAAAAGTACTTTTTGTTGGTTCTATTCCTAAACATGGAATTTTACTTCTTATAAAGTTTCTTAATAAGTATCCATCATTGCTTGCTAACTCTACAACAAAATTATCTTCATTCAAATTTAATCTATTTATAATTTTTTCAGAGTATTTTTTTGCATGCTCTAAAAATGAGCTTGATGTACTAGAAAAATAAGCATAGTCATCTGTAAATAATTCTTCAGGTCTATTAAAATCCTCTGTTTGTACTAGATAGCACTGATCACAGAAAAAAAGTTTTAATGGAAATTTTTTTTCAACTTTTTTTAAGTTTAGTTCATTAAGGTAAGCATTTGATGGAGGCATGGATCCCAAGTCTAAAAAGGTTTTAAGAATTGTATTTTTACAAAATCTACAGTTCATTACACTTTAATACCTTTGAAATTATTAGGTAATAATACAAAATTCTGGTCTCTATTAGAAATATACAATGGTTTATGAGGTAAATTTATTTTAATTAACGGATCATTAAATTTAATCCCTCTTTCATATTTAGAATTATAATTTTCAGAATGAAAATATAATAGTTTGCAATTATCAACTAAGCTAAGAAATCCGTGAGCAAAACCTTTTGGTACAAACAATGTTTTATTATCTTTCTCAGATAAAATTTCAGAATGAATTTTTAAAAAAGTAGGTGATTTTTTTCTTAAATCTATAATTATATCTAAAACCTTTCCGTTTAAACAAGTAATGTATTTGTTTTCACTATAAGGATTAAGTTGATAATGAAATCCCCTAAACGTTTTTTTTTTTGATGTGTAGCTAAGATTTATTTGCTTTATGTTTTTAATTTTATTAATTTTTTTTAATTCATCAAAACAAAATAGTCTGGATAGGTATCCTCTTTTATCTGAATTATTTATTCTATTGATTATTTTTGCATCTTTTAGATTTGTTTTTTTAAAACTAAATTTTTTCATAGATTAAATTTAAATTATCCTAGAAAAATTAATCCCATAATTTCCAGGGAGCTTTTTTATTAATCCATAAATTCTCTAAGTAATTTTTGTCTCTGAGAGTATCCATTGCGTGCCAGAAACCTTTGTGTTTATAAGCTAATAATTCATTTTTTTTAGCAATAATCTTTAAAGTATCAATCTCCCAACTTGTGTCATCTCCTTTAATATATTTTAAAGCTTTTTGAGAAATTATAAAAAAACCACCATTAATATAAGAATTTTCACCCATTGGTTTTTCAACAAAACTTTTAACTTTATTTCCATCACAATCTAGTGAACCATATCTTCCGGGTGCTTGCACACCTCCAAGAGTAACTAGTTTTTTATTTTTTAAATGAAATTTAATACTATCTTTGATGTTTATATTGCTTAAACCGTCACCATAAGTAAAACAAAAATTTTTTTCGTTTTTAATATATTCAGATACTTTTTTTAATCTGCCACCTGTGCTGGTATTTTCACCTGTATCCACAAGAGTGATTTTCCATTTTTCTGCTCTTCTTTTGTGAACTTCCATTGTATTTTTTCTTATATCAAGGGTGATGTCTGACAAATGTAAAGAGTAATTTTTAAAATATTCTTTAATTAAGTAACCTTTGTATCCACAACAAATAACAAAATCATTTATTCCATAAAAAGAATAAAGTTTCATTATATGCCACAATATTGGCATACCACCAATTTCAACCATTGGCTTTGGTTTTAAGGAAGTTTCCTCGGATATTCTGGTACCGAAACCACCTGCAAGAATTACTGCTTTCATTTTTTTTTCCTATTATTCTTAATAAGTATTTTTTTGAAATTTACTTAGATCGAAAAATTTTTATCAAGAATATATATAAATAAAATATTAATTTAAGTTTTAATTTATTTTAAGTGAAGATATATATCTATAAAAAAGTATTATTTTACTAAATGAACTTAAAAAAATATATAAGATCTATAAAGGATTACCCCAAAAAAGGTATTTTATTTAGAGATATTACCACTTTGATAAAGAATGAAAAAGCTTTCTCTTCATCAATTAAAGAAATTGTTAAACGATCAAAAAAATATAAAATTGACAAAATTGCTGCAATTGAATCTAGAGGATTTATTTTTGGCTCCGCTGTTTCGTATATACTTAAAAAACCATTTATAATGCTTAGAAAAAAAAATAAATTACCATCCAAAACACATTCAGTTAATTTTAAATTAGAATATGGAACCGCAACTATCGAAATTCATAAAGACTCTATTAAAAAAAATGAATCTGTTCTAATTATTGATGATCTTATTGCAACAGGAGGAACAGCAGAAGCAGCAGCAAAACTTATCAAAAAATCTAAAGGAAAAGTGTCAGCATTTATTTTTGTTATTAACCTTTTTGATCTAGGGGGTTCCGATAAATTAATTAAAGAAGGTTTTAAAGTAGAAAATTTAATAAATTTTCCAGGTCACTAATTTATGAAGAAAGTTTTACTTACAGGTGGAACAGGTTTTATTGGTTCAAATATTTTAAAGGAATTATCAAAAAAATATAAAATATATAATTTAGTAAGATCAAAAAAAAATATTAAAATTAAAAATGTTTTTCATTTAAAATTTAATAACTTGAAAGAATTAAAAAAAAAATTAGATAAAAATAAATTTTTTGCAATAATTCATTGCGCAACCCATTATAAAAAAAATCATAATTTTCAAGACATAAATAAAATGGTTGAAGCTAATCTATTACTAGGAAATACGATATTAGAAAGTAAAAATATTTTTTTTTGTAAAAAATTCATAAATCTTACAACAGAATGGGAAAATTTTGATGGTGTTAAAAATAATCCAGCTAATTTATACTCTGCTTACAAGTTAGCGTTCTCAAACATAATTAATTATTATAAAAAAAAATTAAAAAATATAAAATTTTACAATTTATACCTTTCTGAAACATTTGGGGATAATGACAAAAGAGCAAAATTATTCAAAACTTTAAAAGATGATTATAAAAATAAAAAAACGACTAATTTTTTATCAAAAAAAATACTTATTAATTTAATTAATGTAAAAGATATAGTTATTGCTATTAATATTTTATTAAAAAAAAATTTTCATTCTGATAATTTTTCAATACTTAATAAAAAAAATACTGATGTTGTCAAATTAATTTCTAATTATAACAAAACAAAACAAACTAAAATTAAGTTTAAATTTAAAGGTCAAATTATTTCAAATAATAAAATTTTAAAATATAAAACAATACCAGGGTGGAAGCCCCAAAATAGCTCTTCGAGAGATATGATTAGGTATATTGTTGGCGAATAAATAAATTTTATGGTAGCGGGAAGTGGGATCGAACCACTGACCTCGGGCTTATGAGTCCCGCGCTCTAACCAACTGAGCTACCCCGCCATTAAATTCACGTTGATTTATAATAGATTTGTTTTTTGTTTCAATACTTATCCACAGCTAATAATTCAATTGAATTATTGTTTTTCAAAGGTAACTTCAAAATAATGAGAATTGAAGAAGAATTAAAATTAGATTACTCAGACGTATTGTTTAGACCTAAAAGAAGTACTTTAAAAAGTCGTAAAGATGTAAATCTTCTAAGAACTTATAGGTTTAAGTACAGTAAAAATGAATGGTCAGGTATTCCTATAATTGCAGCTAATATGGATGGAGTCGGAGAATTAAGTATTGCAGAAAAATTAAACGACCACGGAATGATTACATGTTTAACAAAGCAACATGATATAAAAAAAATTAAGCAAAATAAAAATATAAAGAAAATTTATCAAAATATTGCTCTAAGTGTTGGAATTAAGAAAGAGGATTTTCAAAATTTAGATAAAGTTCTAAAAGAATTTAGTTTTTTTAAATTTATTTGTATTGATGTTGCAAATGGATACTCTGAGCATTTCACTAATTTTGTTAAATCAGTCAGAGATAAATATCCTACTAAAACAATTATAGCTGGTAATGTTGTAACAGCTGATATGACACAAGAACTGGTTCTGAGCGGCGCTGATATTGTTAAAGTTGGAATAGGACCTGGAAGTGTGTGCACCACAAGAATACAAACTGGTGTTGGATATCCTCAATTAAGTGCAGTAATAGAATGTGCTGATGCAGCTCATGGACTTGGTGCTCATGTAATTGCTGATGGAGGATGTACTTGCCCAGGTGATGTAGCCAAAGGTTTTGGAGGTGGAGCTGATTTCGTAATGTTAGGGGGTATGTTAGCCGGACATGATGAAGGAAATGGTAAATTAGTAAAAGTTAACGGCTCTAAGTATATAGAATTTTATGGATCTAGTTCAGAAGTTGCTAATAAAAAACATTATGGTGGTCTGTCAGATTACCGAAGCAGTGAAGGAAGAACTGTAAGAATGAAATACAGAGGAAAGATCAATGATACAATTTTAAATATTCTTGGTGGAGTCAGAAGTAGTTGCACTTATGTTGGCGCGCCTTCATTAAAGCAACTAAGCAAATGCACAACATTTGTTAGAGTATCAAGTCAATATAACGATACTTTTCTTAAATAAATTTCTAAATTAAATTACAAAGTAAACAGCTAATAAACTTATCAAAGTAGAAAGGGCTATAAAAAAAATGATTCTATTCTTTAAGGTTTTTTTCTCGTTAAGTCTAACTCTGTTAAGTAAAATATTTACATTAGTAGTTTTAATCTTATCTTCACCAGAATAAATATCAGATGATGATTTTTTATTTTCTAAATTATTGTCTTGAAATTTTTTTTTCACAATAACATTTAAACAGTTATCTAACAAAAGTTCAAATAAATTAAAAATTTACATATTTTTGAAATTTTGAAACTTTAATGGTTTTAAGAGCAAATTAGCTGGATATTTCGTTTTTTCTATTTCAATATAAAGATCTTTTTCTAGTAATTCAGCATCAGTATATAAATTTTCAATATAACCAAATGCAAGATTTTTTTTATAGTTAAAGGAATAATTTGTAGAAGTAGTTCTTCCAATAATTTTATTTTCTAAATAAATTGGCTCATCATGTAACATGAAAGGGCTTCCTGGTTTGCTTGTTTTAAGAGTAAACATTGAAAATTTTCGATCCTGTTTTTTATTCTTAATTTTTTCTAAAGCTTCTTTTCCTATAAATTTAATTTGTTTTTTATAACTTATGGTAAAATCTAGGCCTGCTTGATATTGATTTTCCTCAGGAGACATGTCGTGACCCCAATGTAAAAAACCACTCTCCATTCTCATTGTATCTAATGCATGCATTCCGCAATTGGATAAGTTAAATTTTTTTCCTTCTTCTAAAATTTTTTCGTAAATACTTTTAGCTTCTGATGATTTTACATATAACTCGTATCCTAATTCACCCACATAAGATAACCTTTGTATCCATATCTTTTTGTTATTAATTTTGATGTTTTTTGATGTAGCGAATTTAAAATTTTCATTACTAAAATTATCTGAACTTAACTTTTGCATTAACAACCTGCTTTTGGGACCAAAAACTCCAAAAACACAATAATCATCAGTTACATCTATTAACTTAACATCATCAGATAAATGTTTTTTAATATGGAATTTATCTCTTTCTCTTGTTGCAGCTGAACTTATTATTCTAAAATAATTGTGATCAATACAAACAACTGTTAAATCTGCTTCTATACCACCATCTTTATTCAACATTTGTGTATAAGTGCATCTACCTATTTCATTTTTTATGTTAGCTGTACAAATTCTTTGTAATTCTTCGTGAGCTCTATCTGATTTTATTTCAAATTTAGAAAAAGGTGTTAAATCAAATAAACCAACATTTTTTATTGTATTGCTTGTTTCATATTTAACAGATGAATACCAATTTTGGTAATTATAACTATATTCATACTCTGCTTTTTCACCATCAAGTGCAAACCACATGGGTCTTTCATATCCTGCTGAAACTCCAAAGCATGCACCAAATTCTTTCAATAAATCGTGATAAGGTAAAGTTTTTATATTTCTTGAAGTTTTGTGCTGTTTGTATGGCCAATGCATTCCATACAAATCTCCTAATGATTCTGTAATTCTATCTTTAATAAATCCCAGATTTGAATGAAATTTTTGAAATCTTTTTATATCATAATTAAAAATATCTTCATTAATATGACCTGTCATTAACCATTCAGCAGTTACTTTTCCAACTCCTCCTCCACTACCAATTCCAATACTATTTAATCCACAACTTACAAATAAATTTTTAACCTCAGGAACTTCACCTAACAAAGAATTAGTATCAGGTGTAAATGATTCAGGTCCTGCAAAAAATTTTCTTATACCAACTTTTTCTAAAACTGGAAATCTTTTCATTGACTTTTCTAAATATGGCTCAAAATGTTCAAAATTTTCTGGAAACTCACCAAAAGAAAAATCTTCTGGTACTTTATTTGTTTTTTCAAATGCTGGAATTGATTTACCTTCAAAAATACCTATTAGCAATTTTCCAGCATCTTCCTTAAAATAAACACTGCTATCGAAATCTCTTATTACAGGGAGTGTTTTTGAAAGATCTTCAATTGGTTCTGTTATAACGTAAAAATGTTCTGCTGGATAAAGAGGAATACTTACATCAATTTTTTCTCCAATTTGTCTCGACCACATGCCTGTTGCTAAAACAACATATTCGCTTTTAATTTCTTTTCCATTTACTTTTACGCCATAAACCTTACTATTTTTTGATAAAATGGTCTCTACAGGTGATTTTTCAAATATTTTTGCACCACCTTTTCTTGCAGCTTTTGCAAGCATATGTGTAACGCCACTTGGATCTGCAGCACCATCTCCTGGCATTAGTACACCACCTTTTAAATCATCTGTGTACATCATTGGATATTTTTTTTTAATAGCTTCTTTATCTAAAATTTCTAGATCAACATTATAAAGTTGAGCTGTAGTTGCTTGTCTTTTAAGTTCTTGCCATCTTCCATCTGTTTGTGCAATTGAAAGTGCACCATTAAGTCTTAGACCGGCAGAATGATCAACTTCTTTTTCTAATTTCTTATATAGATCTAAAGTGTATTTTCTTATTTTTGTAATTGCTGCAGTGGGTCCTAATTGACTAACTAAACCAGCTGCATGCCATGTTGTACCAGAAGTAAGTTGGTCTCTTTCAAACAAAACAACATCATTCCAACCAAACTTGGTTAAATGATAGGCTACAGAGCAGCCTATTACACCACCACCAATTACAATTACTTTTGCCGATTTAGGAATTTCTTTATTCACTTTAGTGTTATATTAAAAAAACAATAAAATGAAAATATTAATAACAGGAGCATCTGGATACATAGGATCTTGCTTATATTTTTATTTAAAGAGGAAATTTAGTGTTTTTGGGGTAGACAAAACAAATACAAAATTATTTAAAGTTAAAAAATGTAATCTTGTTAACTTTAAAAAACTTAATAATTTATTAAAGAGAGAAAATCCCAATTTAATTATACATTTAGCAGCTCAATCTTTGGTTGATGAAACAATCTGTAAAAAAAAATATATTTTTAACAATGTAAATGCAACAAGAAATTTAATAAATGCAATGAAAAAAAATAATTTAAATAATTTAATTTTTTCAAGTACAGCTGCTGTTTATAAATATAAAAACAATGTGCTTACAGAGAGTAGTAAAATTTATCCCAAAAGTGCATATGCAAGTACAAAATTAAAATGTGAAAAAATTATTAAAAAATCAAAACTTAATTCAATAATTTTAAGATTTTTTAATGTTTGCTCTAGTCTAAAAATCAATAACAAAATAATAGGTGAATTTCACAAACCAGAAACCCATCTAATTCCAACTATTGTTTATAAAAATTTATCTAAGCAAAAATTTTATATTTACGGAACAAATTATAAAACCAAAGATGGTACATGCGTTAGAGACTACATTCATATAAAAGATATTTGTGTAGCTATTGAAAAATCGATATACTATTTAAAAGAAAATAATAATATTTCTGAAACAATAAATATTGGCTCTTCATCAAAAAAAACAATTTTTGAAATTATTAACAAAGTAAAAAATATTACTAAGATAGAAAATAAATTTCAAGTTGTTAAAAGAAGAAAAGGTGATGTAGATTTTTTAACTTGTTCTATTAAGAAAGCAAAAAAAAAATTGAAATGGAAACCTGTTTTTTCAAATATTAATAAAATTATAAAAGATGAAATAAAATGGGTTGAATATTTATTAAAAAATAAAAAATTTAGGAAATTTAAAAATTATTTGTATTAAATTGAATTTATAGAGCTTTAAGTGGTTCTATGTATTCATGTTTAAATGTATTTGCTACCGCTTTATAAGTTATTTGACCTTTGCAAACATTAAGACCTGCTAAAAAATTGTTATCTTCATTAAGAGCCTTTTGATAACCTTTGTTTGCTAGTTTTGCTAAATAAGGAAGAGTTGCTTGGTTTAATGCAAATGTAGATGTTCTAGGAACTCCACCTGGCATATTTGCAACACAGTAATGAACTACATCATCAACTATATACGTTGGATCTCCATGTGTAGTAGGTTTGCTTGTTTCAACGCACCCTCCTTGATCAATCGCAACATCAACAATTACCGAACCTCTTTTCATTAATTTTAACATATCTTTAGTTATTAATTTTGGAGCTTCAGCACCAGGTATTAAAACTCCACCTACTAATAAATCTGTTTCAGAAACTAACTTATTTAAATCAATTTTATCACTTTGTTCAGGAATAATTTTATCTCCAAAAATTTCCGTAAGTTGTTTTAATCTTGCTTCAGATTTATCAACAATATGTACTTTTGCTTGCATTCCTGTTGCTATTATGGCTGCATTCTCTCCTACTACGCCACCTCCAAGAATTAAAACATTAGCTGGCTCACCTCCTGGTGCTCCTCCTAACAATACTCCTCTACCTTTTTGATTTTTTTCTAAACAATGTGCACCTGCTTGTACTGACATTCTTCCTGCAACAGCACTCATGGGAGCAAGTAAAGGCAATCTTCCATTATCATCTGTTACAGTTTCGTAGGCTATACTAATACTTTTAGATTTTATCAAACCCTCCGTTAACTCTTTTGCAGCAGCTAAATGCAAGTAAGTGAAAATAATTTGATTCTCTCTAATCATATCTACTTCAACTTTTTGAGGTTCTTTAACCTTCACTATAATGTCTACATCATTAAAAATATCAGCTGCTGAATCGGCAATTTTTGCTCCTGCATTTATATATTGATTATTTTCAAAACCCGCTTCAAAACCACCATTATTTTCAATAATAACTTCATGTCCTTCTGAAACTAGAGTTTTTACACTATCGGGCGTCAAACCAATTCTATTTTCTTGAGGCTTGATTTCTTTTGGTACACCTATTTTCATAAATTATTTATATTTTTAAATTAAGGAATAACTAGTTTTTTTGATTTTTTTGATAATTAGTTATACCTGTTCTTAATTTATCAATTATCTCATCTATATGTTTTTCTTCACAAATAAACTGAGGAGCTATGATTAAACAGTCACCTGTTGCTTTGAAATTTACACCTGCTTCATAACAAGCTTTAAAGCATTCGTAACCAGCTTTTCCTGGTTTGGTATTTAATTTCATATCTATACCACCCATCATTCCATAACCTCTAATATTATCTACATACTCTAAGTCTTGAAGAGAAAATAACCCTTTTTGGAAATAAGGAGCTAGGTTTTTAGCTCTATTAAAAATATCATCTTTTTCAAAAATATCTTGGACTGCTAATGCTGCAGCAACAGCAACTGGAATTCCTGAGTAAGTATAACCGTGGAACAATTCAACCGCACCTGTTGGTGAAGCATCCATCACAGCATCGTAAATAGAGTCGTTGCAGGCAACAGCTCCCATAGGCACTACTCCATTAGTTGTAGCTTTAGCCATTGTCATTAAATCTGGTGTTACTCCAAATTCATGTGCTCCAAATTTAGATCCTGTTCTTCCCCAGCCTGTAATAACTTCATCAAATATTAAAAGTATTCCATGTTTATCACAGATTTCTCTTAATTTTTTTAAATATCCTTTTGGCGGAACAAGTGTTCCAGTAGAACCTGCAATTGGCTCAACAATACATGCTGCTATATTTTCTCCACCAAAGTTTGCACAAATAGTTTCCAAATCATCTGCTAGATAATCTCCAGTTTCAGGTTGGCCACTTATAAATTTATGTTCTGGTAAATGTGTATGTCTCATGTGCTGAACACCTGGCATTAAAATACTTGCAAAAGTTTT
>MDSV01043130.1_pt1 | contig 14662 bp, 17 predicted proteins | sample 810851 | NCBI WGS metagenome assembly MDSV01 (sample SAMN05326640, study PRJNA326480) | marine metagenome | isolation source: seawater | place: Atlantic Ocean: North East | collected 2012 | reverse complement strand
TTCTTTTAATTTATTTAATGCTAGTAGCTCATCTTTTCTTAGATCTATTTGTAAATTATTAGTATTTAATTTTTCTTCAATATCTCTAACTCTTTCTTTCTTGATGGCAAGGTCTTGTTCCGTTCTAGAAATATCTGCACCAAAGCTATAAAATTCCTGTTGAACTTTATCCATTTCTGACTGCAACTCAATTTGGTTAGCTCTAAGTTCAATGACTTCACTGTCAGAAGTATTTTTAGCTGAATTTACTTCCTCAACTTTTAGTTCTTGATCTTTTACTTCTTTTTCTTTTACTTTAATAATCTTAGAAATATCAAGCCACTTAGAAGCGAGAAGCAATTGATGGGCTTTATTTTCTTCTTTTCTTAGTTGTGAATATTTCTCTGCAGCTTTAGCTTGCCTTTGAAGCTTATGTAAAAGCCTTGATATCTCTTCTCTTAGATCCTCTAATCTGGAAAGATTTTCTCTGGTTCTTTTAATTCTTGATTCAGTTTCTTTTTTTCTTTCTAAATACCTTGAAATACCTGCAACTTCTTCTATGTAACCACGCATTTCATCTGGTTTTGCACTAACTAACTGCGAAATCATACCTTGTTCAATGATCGCATAGGATCTAGGGCCTAAGCCAGTTCCCAGGAACACATCAGTTACATCTCTCTTTCTACAACTTGTTCCGTTTAAGTAATAATTAGACTGCCCATCTAATTCAATACTTCTTCTTACAGAAATTTCACTATAGCTAGAGAATTCTCCGCCTATCCTTCCATCTTTATTATCAAAGAAAAGTTCTACAGAAGCCTTCGAGACCGGTTTTCTAGATGAAGAGCCATTGAAGACTACGTCTGACATAGAATCACTTCTTAAGTTTTTTGCAGAGCTTTCGCCGAGGACCCATCGTACTGCATCTATAACATTCGATTTTCCACACCCATTCGGTCCAACTATACAGGACAAGGAAGAAGGGAAAGTTACCGCAGTTGGATCAACAAAAGATTTAAAACCAGAAAGTTTTATAGAGTTTAATCTCATAGTTTATATTTAATTGGAGGGCAAGAATCCGTTGCTTCAGAAAGAAGCATTAATGAAATAGAATTAACCTTCATTTAGGTACAAAGTCTATTCTATATATGACTCAGAAACTACTGATTTTTTAGTTTTTTTACTGTTTCTATTAGGGTCTTTAGTTCAGAAATATCTCTTTCATTTTTAAGGAAGTTTAGTGCTCTAGTCCAAAGTTTAATAGTTAAATCTATGTTCTTATTTTCTAACTCCTTCAGACCTTTCAAAGTCAAAGCTGAAGGATTATTGGGGCTCTTAATTAAAGCTTCTTCTAATATCCTCTCTATGTTTTTATTAAAGGTCCTTTTTTCTTTCAGGAACATTGTTTGAGCATATTCAGCCAATATGAATCCATCTAATTCACTTTTAAATTTCTTGTATAACTGCTCAAAGGCAATGGCTGCTAATAAGTTTTCATTTACAGCTTTTAACATTTTAGCCAATAAATAAATTTCTTCGGCCCGCACTCCATCTCTATTTGATATCTCTAATATTATTCTATCAACCTCTAATGCATCTTGTTTTCTGTCTTCTGACTTATTATTCATAAATCTCTCAAGAATTTGCTTATCATTAACTAATTTATAATTTTCTTCTCCTTCAAGTCCTTTATATACAAGCAGTGTCATTGAAGTACATACAATTGAAACAACGATAAGAGCTATTCTTTTATCTGATCTAACAAAACCTGCTAGAGCAAAGTAAAACAAAGTAAAAAGTGGAAGGGAGAGAGATATGGAAACCATAAAATAATTACTCTTTATCTGTTAAGTTCTTTTGTATTAAAAAATCTTCTTATCAATATGACAAAAAGGGTAATTAAAAAAATAAATAGAGGTCCAAGCCATAAAACGTAAGTGTCTGATTTGAAAGGGGGATCATAAACAATAAAATTACCATATCTATCGATCAAATAACCCTTTACTTCTGCCTCAGTCTTGCCAGATTTAACAAGCTTATAAACCTCTCTCTTTAGATCATTCGCTATGGGGGCATTTGAACCTGCTAAATTAGACCCCTGACATTTTGGACATCTAAGTTCATTTAATAGAGACAAAAATCTCTTTTCATGGACACTGTCTTCAAAAGGGTAGACTTCTTTACGTTCATCGGTTGAAACTAAAGCGCAGAGACAGGTGATAATCAATGTAAATAAAACCTTATTAATCATGATTATCTTCATTCAAGAATATTGCAAATTTGTCTTTCCACACTTTCTGGTTCAGTACACCTACATGTCTTACTCTGATAATGCCCTCTTTATCGATAAGAAAAGTCTCTGGAGCACCGTAAACTCCTAAATCTATAGCAAGTTTTCCGTTCTTATCAAAAATACTGAATTCAAAAGGATTGCCTTCATTCTCTAAAAGATCCAATGCTTTTTCTCTATTATCTTTATAATTTAGACCATATACAGTTAAGATAGATTTATTCTTTAGCTCCATTAAGAAAGGATGTTCTACTCTGCAAGCTATACACCAAGTTGCCCATACATTAATCAAAGCAGGAAGATTATTTATGCTGCTTTTTGAAATCAAATCCTCTGAGTTTTCTAGATCAGGTAGTTTAAATTCTGGAAATGATCGATCAACAAGCACAGACTCCAGCTGATCATTTTCTTGCATTAAAAAAGAGTAAAGGACCACGACAAGAATCCCAAAAGCAGCCAAGGGTAATAAATTTAATATTCTTTTCATAACTATCTCCTTAAAAGATTTATGCTAGAAATAAAAGTGCCTAAAGTTATTAATAGAGCTCCAAACCAAATCCATCTAATGAAAGGCTTGCTTTGAAGTCTAAATGACCAGGAATCTCCTTTAAAATTGTCTCCCATTGAAACGTATAGATCTCTAAATATTCCTGTATCTATGCCAGCTTCAGTGGTTACCTGGCCTGATGGAAAATAAGTCCTTTTTTCTGACTGAAGATTAAAATTTCTTTTATTGTCAGAAATCGATATTTCTGCAGTCTTTGAGGTGAAATTTGGACCATTTACATCTCTAATACCTAGTAATTTAATATCATTGTTTAGGAATTCTATTTTTTCTCCAGGTTCTAGTATCAGTTCTATTTCGCTGGAATAAGAAGACACAACTCCTACCCCCAAGACCATCAGTGACATACCTACATGAGCGAACAAAACTCCCATTCTTCTGTTAAGAAAATCTAAATATTTTGTAAAAGATTTAAAAGAAAAATTAATAAACATGGATCCAGTAATTAACCAAGCAAATATAAAAATTGTAAAAAAGGAAGCAGGAATGAGCTCTTCAAATAGAACAAAAAGGAAAACAATAGTTAAAAGAAAAATTGATAAGGACTCTATTATTAATTTAGATAAAAAATTAAATGATTTTGTGCTTCCCCATGACAAATACAGAGCTATTCCTTGTAATAAACCAAGCATTATAGAAAAAGGAAATATAATAAATTCAAAATAAGGTGCGCCTACGGAAATCTGCTTGCCTCCTGTGTAAGCTTCATAGATTAGTGGGTATATAGTTCCGAAAAGAATAGATATTGCTAAAACAACCAACAATAGATTATTTAATAGTAATCCGAATTCTTTCGAGTCTAATGAATAAAAAGAATCATCATTATTTGTTAAATTCTTGAAGGCAAAGACAGCAAGACCTCCCAAAATAAAGAATGCAAAAATTCCGAGTAAAAATAACCCTCTTTCCGGGTCTAATGCAAAGGCATGTACAGAAGTTAGAATTCCTGAACGCACTAAAAAGGTACCAAGCAAACTGGCAGCAAATGCAAAAATAGAGAGCAATAATGACCAATTGATAAATAAGTTTCGTTTTTCCGTAACTATAAGTGAGTGGACTAAAGCTACAGCAAGAAGCCAAGGAACAAAAGCTGCATTTTCGACAGGGTCCCAAAACCACCAACCTCCCCATCCTAACTCGTAATAAGCCCACCAACTTCCAAGGCCTATGCCGACTGTCAGAAAACCACACGACAGAAGTGTCCACGGTCTAGAACTAGACGCCCATTCTTTATTTGGCTGACCGCTTAACATAGCAGAAATAGATATAGCAAAAGGTAATAGCAGCCCTGAATAACCAAAATACAATAGCGGAGGATGAACTGTAAAAGCAAAATCTTGTAAAGAAGGGTTTAAGTCAGCTCCGTTTAAAGGCGATAAAGGTAATATTCTTACAAATGGATTTGAAGTAAATATTGTGAATAAAAGAAAAGAAAATATGACTAAACAACAAACTCCAAAAATAATATTAGAAAATTTAGTATTCCTACTTTTATCAAAAGAAATAAAAGCCAATAGCCAAATATTCATAGATAAGATCCATAAGATCAAAGAACCTTCATGGGCGCCCCAAGTAGCAGCAAATTTATAATAGATTGGCAAATTTATATTGGAATTCTGAGCAACATAAGCAACAGAAAAATCATCAATTACAAAAGAGTAAATTAATATGAAGAAAGCTCCCAATATCAATAAACACATTAATAATGCCAGTTTCTGAATAGGTAAGTCTTTATTAAGAATAAAAGGACCCAAACCTCCTATAAAACTTAAAACCAATGACGTAATTAAGAATATATGACCTAGCTCAGGGATCATTTTGACTGCTCCATAAGTTTTGCAACCTCAGGTGGCATATAATTTTCGTCATGTTTTGCCAAAACTTCTATAGCTCTAAAAATACCTTTCTTTTCAAGATAACCTTGTACAACTACCCCAGCTTTTTCAGAAAATAAATCGGGCAAAATCCCTGAATATTTTATTTTAAGATCATTCTTAAAATCAGTTACTATAAATTCAATACTTAAAGAATTATCACTTCTTTCTATAGATCCTTCTCTTACCATCCCACCTGCTCTTACTAATGTATCTGGAGAAAGATCAGTATTTAATAAGTCAGTTGGAGAATAAAATAAATTCAAATTTTTAGATAAAGCAGAAATAATAAGAGAAATAGCCAAAATAGATCCTACTATAATAGCTATAAGCGCATAAATTCGTTGCTTTCTTATAGGGTTCATTAGTCTTTAGTTTTATTTTCTTTATATATTCTTTTAAGCCTTCTGCTAGGTAAATAAATATTTATACCAATTACAAAAATTAATATAAATAGACATGACCATACATATAAACCATTGCCATCCATGTAAATAATTGTAGATATTTGTTCCATCATTTTTCTACATTAAGGTATTGCTTAGAAACCCAAGATTTATTTCTTTCTCTGGTAACGACTTCAGCCCTGAGGTTCATTGTCAGCAATAAAGCAAAAACTAAATAAAAACCTAAAACACAAACTAATAGAGGTTGATACATGTCGGCAGTCATACTAGGAGCAGAAGTTAAAGTAAAAGTCGAGGGTTGATGTAAAGTTTGCCACCAATCAACAGACTTTTTAATTATTGGAATAATAGCTATTCCAACTAATGAAAGTATAGAAATAGCCCGATCAGCTTTTGATTTATCATCGATCGATGAATGTAATCCTATAATTGCTGCATAGATGAAAAATAAAATAAGGGTTGAAGTTAATCTAGCATCCCAAACCCACCAAGTTCCCCATGTAGGTTTCCCCCAAATAGAGCCAGTTATTAAAGCTAGTAAAGTAAAACTTGCACCTATAGGTGCTGCTGATTTTAATAACATACCAGAAATCTTTACTCTCCAGACTGTGGTTATAAAGGCACATATCGCCATAAACATAAAAACAGATTGGCCTAATATGGCAGAAGGAACATGAATATAAATAATACGATAAACGTCACCTTGTTTGTAATCAGTGGGTGAGTAAAAAAGGCCCCATGTAAGGCCTAGAGTAAAAATAATGATCGACAAGAATAAAAGCCAAGGTAGTATTTTGGTGGACCATTTAAAAAATAAGGGTGGCGACCCCATTTCTATAAACCAACTCTTAATATAATTCCAAGTTTTATTCATAATTTAAAAGTATTGCCTCAACACTTAATAAACACAGACCAGGGATACCGATTGCTAACATTGCTCCCATGATTAATAAGAATCCTGAATAATCTTGATAATCAATAGCAGAGGAAACTGCAGCCGTTCCCATTAACAAAGTGGGAATAGAAAAAGGTAAAACAACGATTGCACTTAAAATTGCTGATTTACCCAAAGAAAGAGCTGCTCCAATGGCGCCTAATAAACTCATAAAGAAAGTTCCTAGAATCAGACTACAGACCATTGGTAAAAGACTATTAAGAGGTAGATACAATATCAAGGAACTAATTATTGAAGCTAATATGATGGGGAATCCTGTTACCAGCCAATGGCACAGTACTTTTGCAAAAACTAAAATAAAAGAAGGATCATTGGAAATAAAAAACTCATCTAAAGTTCCATCTTTAAAATCTTCACTGAATATAGTTTCAATTGCCAACAAAGAAGACAATAATGCCGCTATCCAAATAACCCCGGGTGCCAACGACCTCAAGAATTCTTGATCAGGACTTAATGCTAAAGGAAAGAAACTAATTACTATTAAAAAGAAGATCATTGGTGTGATGTATATTGCTGACCTTCTAGAAGCAATCAATAAATCTCTTTTTAAAATTAAAAAGAACCAATTATAAATATTAGACTGCATGATCAAGAGTAATTTTATTTGATATAACCTTTGAAGGTCTGTGTCCTGTCATAACAAAGGAAGCACCTTTAGCATTTAACTCTTCAATTATTTCGACAATTAGACTTGAAGCTTGATCATCCAATGCAGAAAATGGCTCATCTATGAAATAAATTCCGAAATCCTTTAAGAGCCACCTAGCTATTGAAATTCTTTTCTTTTGACCAACTGACATTTCTGAAGCTGATATAGAAAAATCTTTAATACCAACTCTACCCAACGACGATAAAATCTTTTCCTCAGAGACTCCAAAAGAAAAACTAGAAAACCTTAAATTTTCTTGGGCACTCAACAGATTTTTTATTCCCAAGGAATGTCCCTGATAAAAACAATCTATAGACCTGAAACTATTATAGTTATCTTGGTTATCCAGCCATTCCACCTTACCTTCACCTATCTCTATTAATCCAAGAATAATCCTTAATAGAGTAGTTTTACCAGAACCATTTGAACCAATTATTTCTATATTCTCTCCTGCATGCACTTCAAAATTTAAATTTTTAAATAGAAGATTATCTGCACGTGTGCACGATAGGTTTGAAACTTTTAACTTTGGAAGCATTTGAAGTTCCTATTTTAACAAAATTTTGATTTGAACTGAATGTTAGTAATTAGTATTTAGGAAGAAGATAGTTCTGATAAAATGCTCAACTTAAATCTCAAGGAAAACAGTGGATAAAATAATTTTTGCTAAAAGAAAAAGCGTAAAGCAGGTTGAGGAAGGAAATGTTCTAGCACCTAAATTTAACTCAGATGGAATTATACCGGCAGTAGTAACGGAAACTTCTTCTGGAGAAGTATTAATGCTGGGTTTTATGAATGAAGAATCTTTAACAAAGACCATAGAAACTCAACAAGCTTATTACTGGAGCAGAAGCAGAGGAGCTTTGTGGAAGAAGGGTGAGACTAGTGGCATGATTCATAGAATAGACGAAATCTTAATTGATGATGACCAAGATTCTTTATGGATAAAAGTTTCTATAGAAGGACTAGGAGCTAGTTGTCATGTGGGATATAAATCTTGTTTTTATAGATCTCTTCAAAATGTAACAGAAGATGGAGTTGAATTAGAGTTCACTGAAGATCAAAAAGTTTTTGATCCTGAAATTGTATATTCTGGATCTGAAAATCCCACTAAATTGTAACTAGCTATCTTGAATTAAAGCTCATTCGATACATACAATAATATCTTCTATATTCTATATACCTATTGTTAGAATGGTTTTATAGGCCCCGTTAGCTCAGTCGGATAGAGCGCTGGATTCCTAATCCAGAGGCCATAGGTTCAAATCCTGTACGGGGCACCAGAAAGATATGAATTGGAAAAAAGAGACAGTTGAACTTAAAAAAAGAAGGTCACTTGCTAAGAAGCAAGGGGGAGAAGAGGCTATAGATCTCCAACATGCCAAGGGGCGCTTAACTTTAAGAGAAAGAATAGAAATGCTATTGGATGATAACTCTTTTCAAGAGCAAGGAGAAATTGCTGGTGGCTCAGAAACTAACGAAAAAGGAGAAGTAGAATCATTAACTCCTGCTAACTTCATATTAGGTTTTGGAAAAATTTCTGGCAACCAAGTGGTGGTAGGAGGAGAAGATTTTACAGTTAAGGGTGGTTCACCAAATTCTGCTGGTTTAAGAAAGAGCGTATACACTGAAGAATTAGCCCTAAAATACAAAATTCCTTTAATTAGACTTCATGAAGGTGGAGGTGGTTCTGTTGCTGGACCAGGCAAGAAAAGTAAGGGTTATGGTGGAGATCCAGTATTCTCTAAATCAAGATTCAAATCAGTTGCAGATACCTTGAAAGAAATTCCTGTCGTATCTGCTGCATTAGGACCAGTGGCTGGTATGCCGGCTGCTAGATTTGTAGCTTCTCATTTTAGAGTAATGACTAAAGAGACTTCTCAAATCTTAGTAGCAGGCCCTGCTGTTGTTGAAAGAGCTTTTGGTAAAAAAATGACTAAAGAAGAACTTGGGGGGTCCCAGATACATAAACTAAATGGGGTTACTGATAATGTTGCTGATTCAGAAGAAGATGCTTTCAGGCAAATTGCTAAATTTTTATCATTCTTTCCTCAAAATATATATGAGCTTACTCCTAAAATTAAATGTGATGACCCGCATGACAGAGAGGAAGAAGCTTTATTATCAATAATCCCTAAAGAAAGACAAAGATCTTACGAAATGAGAGACATAATAAATTTTGTTTTTGATCAAGACTCTTTCTTTGAAATGACTAAATTCTTTGGAAGAGGAATTATTACCGGTTTCGCAAGAATAAATGGCTATGCTGTTGCCATTTTTGCCAATGACTCAAATTTTTATGCAGGTTCTATGTCGGCAGAAGGTGCTCAAAAAACTACTAGGTTTATTAAATTATGTGACACATTTAATATTCCTATAGTTAGTTTAGTTGATGAGCCAGGCTTTCTTATAGGTCCTGATGCTGAAAAAGATGGGACTATCCTTCATGGTACACAAGCGGTTTTAGCTTGCACCGAATCAATTGTTCCTTGGACTACTGTTATGATCAGAAAATCGTTTGGGGTCGCAGCTGCAGCTCATTACGGTCCTGATGGTTATGTTTTAGCTTGGCCTTCTTCGGAATCTGGTCCTCTTCCTTTGGAAGGAGGTGTAGCTGTAGCATTCAAGAAAGAAATTGCAGCAGCAAAAGATCCTGAAGCTAAAAGAAAAGAGTTGGAGACCAAAATGGCTAAAAACCAAAACCCTTTTCCTCGAGCTGAAGCATTTTCAGTACATGAACTTATAGATCCTAGAGAAACAAGAAAATATATCTCGTTATGGGTTGAAAGAATTCAACAACAACTTAAGGCATCATTGACTAAACGTCGTTCTTAGTTACAAAATAGCTTAACTTTCTTCAATCCTAATATATACTAATCTTTCAAAAAAGGAGTATGGAAAATGAAAACATATGAACAATTTTATATAAATGGAGAATGGGTTGACCCTGCGGAAGGTGTTAATTCCCTCGATGTACTAAACCCAGCTAATGAAGAAGTTATAGGTAGTATTGCCATGGGTAGTGCAACTGATGTGGATGTAGCTGTTAAAGCTGCCTCAAAAGCTTTTAATACATTCAGTCAAACAAGCGTTGAAGAAAGGTTAGCAATCCTTGGAAAGATAGTTGAAGTTTATCAGTCTAGATACGATGAAATTGCAGAAACTATATCTATGGAAATGGGAGCACCTTTATCTTTATCTAAAGCAGCACAAGCAGCAACAGGACTGGGACACTTTGCCCAAGCTATAGAAATACTGCAAGGATTTGAATGGGAAGAAACTAAAGGTAAAACCTTATTAAGAAAAGAACCAATAGGTGTTGTGGGTATGATAACTCCATGGAACTGGCCGATTAACCAGATTTCATGCAAAGTTGCCCCCGCACTTGCTGCTGGTTGCACCATGATTCTGAAACCAACTGAAATAGCTCCTTTAAATGCTATGCTTTTTGCAGAAGTAATACATGAAGCTGGTGTTCCGGCTGGAGTATTCAATCTAGTTAATGGAGATGGACCAACTGTCGGAGAAGCTATGTCTTCTCACCCAGGAATAGACATGATGTCTTTTACAGGTTCAACTAGAGCTGGTATTGCTGTTGCTAAAGGTTCAGCTGATACGGTCAAGCGAGTTGCACAAGAACTTGGTGGAAAATCTGCAAATATCATCCTAGATGATGCTGATTTCGAATCAGCAATTACTGGTGGAGCTCGACATTGCTTTAATAATAGTGGGCAGTCATGTAATGCACCTACTAGAATGTTAGTTCCTGAATCTAGGCAAGACGAAGCAAAAGAAATCGCTAAACAAGCAGCTGAAAGCACTAAAGTTGGTGATCCTTTTGCGGAAGATACAGGTATTGGTCCAGTTGTTAGTGAAGTTCAATTTAATAAGATACAAGGTCTTATAGAAAAAGGAATTGAAGAAGGTGCTGAACTTGTTTCTGGAGGACCTGGAAAACCTGATGGGTTAAATGCTGGTTATTACGTACGACCTACTGTTTTTGCAAACGTTAATAATGATATGACAATAGCTAGAGAAGAAATATTCGGTCCTGTTTTGTCTATCCTTCCGTATAAAGATGAGGAAGAAGCCGTCGAAATAGCTAATGATACTGAGTATGGCCTATATGGATATGTATCGTCAGGAGATGTAGAGCATGCCAAAAAAGTAGCAAATCGTATTAGAGCAGGAAGTATAGCTATTAACGGAGCTCAGGCAGATTTTACTGCTCCTTTTGGAGGTTATAAACAATCAGGTAATGGTAAAGAATGGGGTCCTTTTGGATTTGAAGAATTCTTAGAAACTAAAGCTGTTGTTGGTTACTCTAACTAAAGGAAAATTATAAAAAAGGCCACTTGAGTGTCCTTTTTTATACCTTATTAATTAATTTATCTCCTGATTTGAAACGCTTATAGTTTTCGATAAATAAATCTACCGCTCTCTGAGGGGCCCTAGGTCCCCAAGCTGAATCATGAGGCGTTATGAAACAATTCCCCAAAGTCCATAAAGGAGAATCCTCATCAAGGGGCTCTGGATCTGTTGTATCTAAAGCAGCGCACTTAATATTATTATTCATTAAGGCAGAAGCTAAACTGATTTCATCAACCGACTCTCCTCTCCCAACATTTATGAACATAGCTGAATCTTTCATTAAATTAAATTGCTCTTTTGAAAAAACTTTTAGGGTTTCTTCCGAAGCAGGTAGACAATTAATAACAAAGTCACAATCAACGATCATTTCGTTTAGTTCAACTGGTCTAAAAAGTCTATCAAGATTATCTGAAGACACGGGTGTTCTCTTTGTTGCAAATACTGTCATCCTGAAAGCTTTAGCGATTCTAGCAACTTCTTGACCAATTCCTCCAAAGCCTGCTATGCCTATTTTCATGTCAGTTAATTCTCCAACTGATGTCATTTGCTTCCAATTTTTATTTTTTTGAAGATCGATATGTTCATCAATTGATTTTATTGATCTTAGCATTTGAGCAAACACATAAGTTGCAATAGGAATAGCATGAATACCTCCGCCATGACAGAAAGACTTTGAATTTTTAATTAATTTTTGTGCTTCTTTAGTTTCAATGCCTGCCCAAGAACCTTGAACAAAACTGCATTCATTTAATAACTCTAAATATTTATTAAAAAATTCTGTGCTTCTTAAAGACTTAAACATTAACTCATAAGAAATAAAAGCAACTTCTGGTTTGCCTTCTCCTGAAACTACTTCACCATCAGAGTCTAGTAAAATAAACTCATCGCCTTTGCAATTTTCATCGAAATCCAACTTAAAGGAATCATAAGTCGATTTACTGATACAAATCTTCATGAATCAGTTCAGTTCACCTTCTTCACGCATTTTCTTTCTAATACTAGTAGCGCTTATTTCATTAATTGAGTCTTCAAAAATTTCTTCTTCAAAAACGTATCCAACCCCTCTTCCGTAAGTAATATTTACTATATTGGGAACCATCATAATTTCGTAGTGCTCCCCTCTAATAAAATCATCTTTACTTAATCCTTCAGAAATATTTTTACAAACGTCCTCCCAATTAAAAGGATTGTCATCCTGCCCTTCCCCTCCAGAAGCTCCATAGACATCTCTTACTTGAATGATTACTTGTCCAGTTTTCTTTATAGCTCTTTTAAATAATTCTTGATGACCATCATGCCATGGCTGCCATCTTCCTAACATTTGAACTGTAGGCTTTTTCCAATCAAACATTCTTCTGTATCTCCAAAGCGATATCATTATGATTATGATCGTTCCACTCTTTAATATGAAAATCTACGCTATCGGGAGCTTCGAACAATGCATTTGTATCTTTGAATCTGCCTTCCTCGATTGTATCCATCCAAATTAGAACATCTGCTGCAAATATATCCCTTGTTTCCTTGGTAGGGCAGACAAAATCGCATATTACTATTCTTCCATGAGAAGATTCAAAATCTGCAATGGATTTCATTCGATAACTCTGTCTTGTTCTAGCTTTCTCACTAAAATCCCAATCCCCTGCCATACCTCTAACTTTATCTGCGTTAAACCATGCCGCTTCTAATAAAGGCTGTAATCTTTCAGACAAGTAAGTCTTTCCACTTCCAGGCAATCCCATTACCAAAATTTTCATTATTTATACTATTTGTTGAATTATTGGAGCCTATTATGGACTTCTTTTTTATCCAGTCCATAATCTTCTAAAGTATAGATATGTTTTTCTTTGGGTGTATTAGTACTTTTTTCTATATATGCTTTAATTAACTCTTTGTATTGTTTATCAAAATTAAAATTAAAATTTTTATATATATTTTCTATAACTTTAAGAGGATTATTTATAAAGTCTTCGTAATAAATATCCAAGTATTGCTTTCCATCTAAGTTGTTTTTTTGAATTTCATTATTTTTCTTTGATTTTTCCCAGAATTCCAAAGTTCTTTTTCCTAATAGATTAAGATCTATAGAATCGGTAAAACCTTTTCTAACTTGACAAGTTAAACTACATATTGAGGGTATTGTTTCTGTTGGATCTCGATGTATATGAATAAAACATGCATCAGGATAAATAGATATTATTTCTTCTAGATTACCAAGATGGCTTGGATCTTTAAGTAACCAACGTTTCGGTTTACTTGCACTTTGAAGTACTTTCAGGAACCTTCTGTGCCATAAATAACTGGATGTTCTATCGGTACTTTCTAAATAACTTAGGTAAGAAGGGGTATTTGCCATATAAAAATATAAAATACTTTTTAAAGCAAACCCTTTAATTAATAGGCACTCTTCAGGACTTACAGCTGTAATGGCATGTACATCATCTAATTTAGATATAAATCTATTCTTAAAAAATAAGATAGATCTAGATCTCATTATTCTCATCTTTTCTGCAAAAGATCCTGGATTACATAAAGGAAGTGGGTTCATCATTTCCCAAAACAAAGGGCTACGATGATCTGGATCTAAGCTCAAAAGGTTAAACAAATAAGTTGTCCCTGATCTAGGTAATCCAATAACAAAGACAGGTTTTGATATGGTTGTATTTGGAATACTCCTGGATTTTTGATAAATCTGTCCTCTTACACTTAGATGTTTCTTTATCTGGTATTCAGTGGCTACCTTTCCTAGAAAAGTTAAATTTGCCTCTTTATTTAAAGAATCTATGAGAATATTAAGAGGTTCCTGATAATCATCCTCACCTAGGTCTTGGTTTAGACTTTCAAGTAATTTCTCTCCATTTATGAAATTATCCATCCCTGAATTTTTAGTTTAATCTCTCCAGGTACTTGCACGAGCTGGCATCATCTTATCTGGGTCTTCATACTTACCTGTGTAAGCTATGTGTTCCCCTTTTAATGAGATGTTTATTGGAACGCCATCTATAAATAATGGTTTAAATTGTGTTTTCTTAGTAAAGCTTTGTAAATACTTATAAGACTCTCTTGAATTCATAGCTCCTTTTACTTCAGTTATATCTAGATTCCTAATTTTTCCTTCATCATTAACCACGTAAGTGAAATTAATTTTTGTTTTTCCTGATTTTGCCCCTTCAGGCTTCTTAAAAACTTTAGAGACATAGGTTGGGGTACAAAACAAAAGTTTACAAATTGCTGCATCTGCTTGCTTATCTTCTGGCCAAGGCTTCATAGTACAACTTCCATCACTACAATCTAAGCAAGTTTGAAGGGTTTGTGGTCTGTATTTGTCTATTTTAGATAAAGTATCTTTGTTTAATTCTTGGTTGATAGAGCAAATAGGGTTACTTGCTAAAGAAAAACTAAAAAAGATAAATAAAGTGAATATAATTTTTTTATACATGAAAATTCTCCTCATACAAACCAAGAATAGCATTAAAACATTGCGAAAGCTAAGTGACTGGCGGAGAGAGAGGGATTCGAACCCTCGATAGGAGATTATCCTATACTCCCTTAGCAGGGGAGCGCTTTCAACCACT
>MDSV01110887.1_pt1 | contig 14663 bp, 12 predicted proteins | sample 810851 | NCBI WGS metagenome assembly MDSV01 (sample SAMN05326640, study PRJNA326480) | marine metagenome | isolation source: seawater | place: Atlantic Ocean: North East | collected 2012 | reverse complement strand
TCTAGCAGATCTGCAGCAGACGGATTAATTGGAGCAGTTTCAAAGGATGGGAAGGTTTCCATTGTTGAGGTGAACTGTGAGACAGACTTTGTTGCTAGAGATGACTCTTTCCAAGAATTTGTAAAAGAAACGGTCAATCAAGTAGCCGCTAATCCGGATAGTGATTTAGAAAGCTTATTAAGAGATAGCCTAGAAGAGAAAAGAGAAAAATTGGTACAAAAACTTGGTGAGAATATTGTTGTTCGAAGAATCTCAAGGAGTGTTGAGCAAGCAAATTCTTCAGGTTTATATGTTCATAGTAATAAAAAGATTGGCACGATAGTTTCTTTAGAAGGAGGAAATGAAGCAACTGCAAAAGATATTGCTATGCATATCGCTGCTACTGATCCACTCGCTATCTCACCGTCTGATATTCCTGAAGAAATAATTCTAAAAGAAAAAGAAATTTTTAAAGCTCAATCTGAAGACAGCGGAAAGCCTCCTGAAATTGTTGAAAAGATGATAGAAGGCAAAATAAATAAATACCTAGCAGAAGTTAGTTTAACTGAGCAAGATTTTGTTAAGGACGCTAACAAGAAGATATCTGATCTATTAAAAGAAAATAATGCTACGATATTAAGCTTTACAAGATTTGAGGTTGGGGAAGGTATAGAGGTTGAAAAGGTTGATTTTGCAACTGAAGTAATGGCTCAGATAGAAGGTTAATAATATAAATGCTTTTAGAGATTATTGAGGATACAACTAAAGGAATGGAAAATAGCCTGCATTCCTTGGATGTTGCTTTTAAAAAGATAAGAACCGGTCGTGCAACTGCCTCTTTGTTGGACAGCATAAGAGTTGATTACTATGATAAGCCGACACCTCTTTCTCAGGTTGCAAGTATTTCTGTAGAAGATGCTAAAACCCTGGCAATTGTTCCTTGGGAAAAGGGTGTATCACAAGGTATTGAGCGAGCTATTTCTGAATCTGATCTAGGGTTGAATCCCGCTGTTTCAGGAGACACTATTAGAGTTATTCTTCCTGATTTAACAGAGGAAACTCGAAGAGACTTAATAAAAAAAGCAAAATCTGAAGCTGAGAATGCCAAGGTGTCTATAAGAAATTCTAGAAGGGAAGGAAACTCCCAGTTAAAAGAGTTCTTAAAAGAAAAAGAGATTTCTCAAGATGAAGAAAGACAAGGTGAAGAAGAAATTCAAAAGCTTACTGACTTATACGTAAGTAAGGTTGAAGTGTTGCTTAAATCAAAAGAGACTGACTTACTCGATTTTTAGAACCCTTGTTCTATGTCAAGCATATCATCACATTCTGAAACTCCAAATCACGTAGCTATAATTATGGATGGCAACAATAGGTGGGCATCTGCTAATAATTTACCAGGAGTGGCTGGCCATCAGAAAGGAGTGGAAAGAGCTAGAGAAGCAGTTGAATTTGCTGTTGAATCAGGACTGAAGACTTTAACGCTATTTGCATTTAGTAGTGAGAATTGGGGAAGGTCGAACGAAGAAGTAGACTTGCTTATGGAACTTCTCAATCAGGCTCTTCAAGAACAAATTCCTAATTTAAAAAAGAACCTAGTCCAATTAACCTTCATTGGAGATCTAGAAAGGTTTAACCCTGCTTTAATAGAACAAATGAGAATTTCTGAAAAAGAAACCTGGTGCTCAGAGGAGAGTAAGAACCTTGATTTAGTAGTAGCTGCAAGTTACGGCGGTAGATGGGACATCTTACAAGCAGCAAAAAAACTAGATTCATCCGGAACTGAAGAACAATTATCTTCTTTGCTCTCAACAAATAAATTTCAAGATCCTGATCTTTGCATAAGAACAGGTAATGAATTCCGTATTAGTAATTTTCTTCTATGGCAGCTTGCATACTGTGAATTATATTTCCCAGAAATCCTTTGGCCTGATTTTGATTCAAACCAATTTCAAATAGCTCTTGATGAATATTCTAGGAGAAGCAGACGATTTGGAGACACTTCAAATTTTCAGAATAGCTAATGGACGTTCAGAGATTAATTAGTGCCTTTGTAATGGTAATCATTATATTAAGTGCAATTATCTTCTTGCCTTCATCTATTTTATTAGCCTTGGCTGCTTTTATAGCTGGAGTTTCTAATTGGGAATTCTTTAGACTAAGGTTTTCTTTTTTAGTCTCTATCCTTGCTTGTGTTGCTCTAGCTCTCTTAATAATTTTTACTTCAAGTTCAGCATCATTCTATTACTTATTACTGCTGTCTATGTTCTTATGGATTTTATTGGGAATACTCACTATTTCTTTTCCTCATAGTAAAGAATTCATTCAGAATAGTGTCCTGACATGGTTTTCTGGACTAATAATACATCTTTCATTTTGGTATTCGATATATTTTATTATTTCACAATCTGCTTTAGATTTTCAGGTCTACAGCATTGAGGGGCGGTACCTTTTGGTTCTTATAATTTCACTAAGTGCCCTGATGGACACTTTCGCTTATTTTGGGGGGAGAAGATTTGGAAAAAGGAAATTTCTGAAGAATATAAGTCCCAACAAAACCTTAGAAGGCTTCCTAATTGCAATTGGTACTGTCCCAATTATTTTTACTATTTTGTTTAGCTTTATTACCAATCTCCCCATCTCAAGTTTATTCATTATATTTTTGATAACTAGCCTCTTCTCTGTTCTTGGCGATGCTGCAGCTAGCCTATTCAAGAGAGTTGCTGGGGTCAAAGATTCATCTAATCTTATACCTGGCCACGGAGGTGTTTTTGATAGAATAGATAGTCATCTGGCGGCCATTCCTTTATTCATTCTTATTTCTCTTACAATATTTTGAACATGAAGGTATCAATCTTAGGCTCTAGCGGTTCTATCGGCACTTCCACATTAAATGTTATAAAAGAAAACGCGGATCATTTTTCTTTAAATTTACTCACAGCAAATTCGAATCATAAAAAACTGCTACACCAATGTAAAAACTTCCATCCTGAATATGCTTACATGGCCGATATTAAAGCTTCTAAAAAACTTCAAGAAAACCTAAAACTAGAGAATGTAAAGACCCAGGTTTTAACCCATGATAAAGATTTGCATGACGTTATTGCAAGTGATGAGACTGAAATAGTTGTAGCAGGAATGGTTGGTGTAGCAGGGCTAGAACCAGTTTTAACGTCGATCGTGAATGGAAAAAGATTGCTGCTTGCCAACAAAGAATCCTATGTTGTAGCCGGTGAGTATTTAAATAATTTAGCACAACAAAACAAGGCAACTATTTTCCCTATTGATAGTGAGCATAGTGCTATTCATCAGTGTTTGGCGGGTTCTTTAAACAGCAAAAATGACGTATCTAGAATTATACTCACAGGTTCAGGAGGACCTTTCTTGAATAGAGATACTAGTTTATTAAAAGAAATTACTCCCGAAGAGGCGATCTCTCACCCTATATGGAATATGGGAAAGAAAATTTCAGTAGATTCTTCAACTATGATGAATAAAGGCTTAGAGCTTATTGAAGCTAGGTGGTTATTTAATATTGAAGATATTGAGGTTCTTATACATCCTGAAGGCATTATCCATTCAATGGTGGAGTTCAAAGATAATTCGGTAATAGCTCAACTCTCTCTTCCAGATATGAAAATCCCTATTGCATATGGTTTGGGTTATCCGTCCAGGATTTCTTCCGGTACAGAAAATTTGAATTTAGCAAAATTAGGATCTTTAAATTTTCTTAGCCCTGATTTTAATAAATTCCCTTGTTTAAATTTAGCTCTAGAAGCAATGAGTTGCAGTGGGAATGCTCCTGCCGCTCTAAATGCAGCTAATGAAGAAGCTGTTGCAGCATTCTTAGAAAACAAGATACGATATTTGGATATACATAAGGTTATTTCTTTAGTTATGGATAGAATTGATGTTTCAACTGTCAAAGACATTCAAGATGTATATGAAACAGATAGGTTTGCAAGAGAGTGTGCTTTGAAATCAATAAAGAGTTTATAAATGGAATCAATTCTAGATCTAATAATCATTATTTCTTCTTTTGTTCTCTTATTAGGAGTGATTATTGGCATTCATGAACTAGGACATTTTTCAGCAGCAAGATATTTTAATATTTATGTCATTAGATTTAAGATTGGGTTTGGTAAAACCTTCTTCAAAAGATTCGATAAACATGGAACAGAATTCTCTTTTGGGATTCTGCCTTTAGGCGGATATGTGCAAATGCTGGGGGAAGCAAGCCCTCAAGAGCAAGATATGCAGGTCGATACTATAGTTGAGGCTCAACAAAAGATATCATATAAAGAAGCTTCCTTGAGCGCTAGAGCCATAGTTACTGCTGCTGGTCCAATAGCTAATTTTGTTTTAGCTATAGTCGCTTATTTTTTTATTTTTCTTATAGGTGCCAAAGAATTAGCTCCAGTTGTTGGAGGGGTCGAACCAGATACCTTAGCTTCAGAGATGAACTTAGAGATAGGAGATAAAATACTATTAATTGATGATAATGAAGTAGTTAGCTTCAATGATATAAACGGATATTTAGCTTCTAGAATAGGTGAGACAGGAGTTCTAAGAATTACGTCTATGCCTGAAGGGTCAAATATTTCAGTAACTAAAGAGGTTGCTATTAAAAGCTGGTTAAAGGGTGTCAGCCAAACTTCTCCTGTTCAAAGTTTTGGCATAGCCCCTTTCATACCAGCAATAGTCAGTTCAGTACAAGAAGGAGGGCCTGCAGACAAAGCCGGAATTTTGAAAGGAGATATTATTATTTCAGTAGCAGGTTCTAAGATACAGACTTGGAATCAATTATCACAAAATCTATCAAATAAATTCGATAAAGTGATCCCTATAGAAGTGGACAGAAGAGGGCAAAGAATTGACTTTAAGTTAACTCCAAATAGAGTTTCAAACGAAACTGGTATAGAAAGAGGAGTTATTGGGATTATGAGGTTATCAAGCATTGATGACTTACCAGAGTACCTATTGATTAATAACAAAGAAAATATAGTTGGAGCCTTCGTGAAAGCTATTACTCAAACTTATAAATTTATTATATTAATTCTAGATTCCATAGGAAAAATGATCTCAGGTTCGGTCTCGGCAGATAACATAGGAGGCCCAATTCAAATTTCTTTGTTAGCCGGTTCAGCTGCAAAAGCAGGGCTGGTTTCATTCTTATCTATGATGGCAATTTTAAGCATAAATTTAGGATTAATAAATTTATTCCCTATACCCATTTTAGATGGAGGGCAGCTAGTTTTAATAGCAATAGAAAAGATAAAAGGCTCACCAGTTTCTGACTCTTTTCTAGAGTATTCGTTTAGACTAGGCCTCTTTATGGTAGCCAGCCTGATGGTGTTTGCAATATTTAACGATATAGTCAAAATTATTTAATGTATAAATTAAAGATTAACTCATTCTTTTTAAGCACTTTGGTATTCTTTTTCTTGATTACCTCAGAAAAGATGTTTTCTGAAGAAGAGCAATGGTTGGTTGAAGATATAAGAATTAGTGGTCTTCAAAGAGTTTCAGCAGGGAGTATATTTAATGTTTTACCGATAGCAGTTGGAGATAATGTAGACACATATGATCTCCAGGATGCAGCTAAAGTTGTTTTTAAAACAGGCCAGTTTGATGACATTCAATTAGGTAGAGATGGTAATACTCTTATATTAAGCATAATAGAAAGGCCTTCTATTGCTTCAATAGAATTAGATGGAAATAAGGCCATAAAAACAGAAGAACTAATTAAAGGCTTGAATGAAGCAGGCTTGGCTCAAGGACAAGTTTTTAAAAGATCTATTTTGAATGGGCTTGCCCAAGAAATACAACGTCAATATGTTTCCCAAGGCAGGTACGGAGCATTAGTTGAGGTTGATACAGAGTCTAAGCCTAGGAATAGAGTAGCTTTAAATATTGAAATAGATGAAGGTGAAGTTGCAGTAATCAAAAACATTAACATAGTAGGAAATAAAACTTTTAATGACGAGGAAATCTTAAAACTATTTGAACTAGGCACTGGTGGGTGGTTTTCGTTTATCACCAATGATGACAGATATTCAAGAGAAAAACTTAAAGGTGATATTGAGTCTCTCACTTCTTTCTATAAGAATAGAGGGTATGTTGAATTTTCTTTAGACAGCTCACAAGTAACAATAACTCCAGATAAACAATCTGTATTTATAACTCTTAATATTACTGAGGGAGCAACTTTTAAGATTAATGAAATCAATATAGCTGGAGATTTACCGATAAGTGAAGAAATTCTTAGGTCTTTAATATTGATTCAACCAGGCGATATTTACTCTCAGTACTATGTTACAGAAACTGAAGAGCTATTTACTAATATATTAGGAAATGAAGGCTATAGTTTTGCAGAAATCAATGGAGTTCCTGATGTTAACAAAGATACCGGTGAAGTTGACCTTACTTTTTATGTAGACCCTCAGCAAAGAACATATGTTAGAAGAATTATTTTTAAGGGCAATCAGAGAACTCATGATGTAGTTTTAAGAAGAGAAATGCGCCAAATGGAAGGCGCATGGGCTTCAAATAATTTGATAGAGAACTCTAAATTAAGATTAGAAAGGCTTGGGTACTTTAAAGAAGTTGAGTCTGAAGAGATTCCAGTACCAGGCGTTAGTGACCAAATAGACGTAGAGTTCACAGTTGAGGAAGAATTCTCTGGTTCGATTGGAGGGAGTCTTGGTTATGGAGCTTATGGCTTAGTACTTGGATTGAATTACAATGAAAATAATGCCTTTGGAACAGGCAAAGCTTTAGGCATTGGAATAAATGACAGTACTTGGCAAAGAAGTTACTCGTTTAATTATGTAGAGCCTTATTTCAATATTAATGGAGTAAGTAGAGGCTACAATGCTTATTTTAGAGCATCTGATTATGGACAGTTTAATATTGCTAGTTATACCTCAGATGCCTTTGGTGCAGGTATACAATTTGGCTTACCTATAAGTGACATTGAGAGAATTGGTCTAAATTTAAATTATGACAATACAGAGATAGATACAGGATCTACCCCTGCTTCTCAAATTATTGCTTTTACATCTTCTGAAGGTACGAAATTTGAAGTTCTCAAGTCCCAGTTTATTTGGTCTAAGGTAAGCCTGAATAGAGGTCTTTTCCCTACTGCAGGTCAGTCTCAAGCTTTCGCCTTGCAGCTAGCCATACCAGGTAGCTCCTTAACATATGCAAAAGCAACGTATAAACATAAGTATTTCAAGCCTATTTTTGGAGGTAACCTCATCTTTGGTGTAAGAGGAGAGGTTGGTGTTTTAGAACCTTATGGGGATACAGATATTGCTCCCTTCTTTGAACATTTTTATGCAGGAGGGATCAGTTCTGTTAGAGGTTTCAAACAAAATACACTCGGACCTAGGGCTACGCCTTCTCAGTATTACATAGGCTCAGATGGTCAGCCGATACTTGATGAAGAAGGTAATCCTATTTCTAACCCTTATGCCTATTATGATAATGACAGGTCAATTGGTGGAGCCTACTTATTTGAAGCAGGATTTGATTTAATTTTTAAATTACCTTTTATTGATGACCAGCGGTCGATGCGCACATCTTTTTTTATTGATATAGGAAATGTTTTCTCTAAAGATTGTGGTGATAAATCAGTTAATATTAACTGCAGTGAGCTAGACCTTGGTGACTTAAGGTATTCCTATGGAATCGGAGGTACTTGGATAACTCAATTAGGCCCTATGTCAGTTGCAATTTCAAAACCTACTAATTCTGGTCCTTTGGACGAAACTGAAGCTTTCCAATTTGAAATAGGCTCTCAATTCTAAAAAGTAATATAGTTCATCTAAAAACTTCTAAACACCTGAACAAAACGTTAAACTGCTATCACAATTATTAACCAAATTATAATAGGAAAAATTATGGACCTTAATAAAAGAAATCTAATATTAAGCTTGATGCTTATTTTTACACCTTTAAGTGTTTATTCCGCTGCTGATCTTAATATTGCAACTATAGACCCTCAGACTGCCTTATTATCCACTGAGGTGGCAATTCAAGCTATTGAAGAAATGCAAAATTCTAAAGAATGGAAGGAAGTGGCAGAGGAGCTGCAAGCTAAAAATACAGAAGCTAGAGAAATTCAAGAACGAAACCAGAAAGAAGGCCCCACTATGTCTGAAGAAGAAAAACAGGCAGCTGGGAAAAGATTTCAATCTTTAGTTCAGGATATTGAGTTTCTTAGAAAAAAGCTTTCTGATATGCAAAATCAACTTTTCCAACTGGTTCAACAACAACAAGCTGAAAAATATCAAGTTATTATGACTGAACTGATACGTGCAAAAGCTATAACTCTTCTGCTAGATAGAGCACAAGGGTCTTCTTTAATGTATGCTGACCAAAGCTTTGATCTTACTCAAGAGGTTGTTGATGCAATGAATCAGAAAGAAGAGTAATTATTTTAAGTGTCCTCTAGTGAAGGTATTACTCTAGAAGATCTCGCTCGAGAGATAGGAGCAGAATTTAAGGGTGACCTTAAGAAAATAGTTTTTGGATTGAACTCAATAGAGAAAGCTAATAAAGATGAAGTAAGCTTCATCTTCAGGGACTCTTTCGTGCCTTTCCTTTCTACAACAACTGCAGGAGCAGTTATTCTTTCTGAAGATAATTTGGATGCTTACAAAGGTAATGCCTTAATAGGAAAAAATCCCCATCTTTTGTATGCTAAAGCATCAAAAGTATTTATGGAATTAAGAAATCCTAAAGTTGGACCGTTTACTTCTAACCTGGCAGCTATAGACGATAGTGCGAATATAGGTGATGGCGCGAAAATAAATTCATTTGTTACTGTTTCTGAAGGAGTAGTCTTGGATGATTGTGTTTCTTTAGGGCCATCCAGTTTTTTAGGTAAAGACGTAAGAATAGGAGCTGGAACTATTATTCATTCAAATGTCTCTATATACGAAGGCGCAGAGATAGGTTCTAATTGCATAATACATTCTGGAACAGTTATTGGATCTGATGGTTTGGGTTTTGCTAAAGATGGTCAAAGTTGGCATAAGGTAGAGCATCTAGGTAGGGTTATTATTGGAAAAAATGTTGAGATAGGGTCAAATAGCTCCATTGACAGAGGCTCAGTAGGTAATACTAAGATCGATGATAATGTAAAGATAGATAATCAGGTTCACTTAGCTCATAACGTAGAAATTGGAGAGGGGACGGCTATAGCAGCTAGAAGTGCTATTGCAGGAAGTTCTAAAATAGGACGTTACTGCACTTTGGCTGGATGCTGTGCTGTAGTTGATAACGTAGAAATCTCAGATGAAGTACATATAACGGCAATGACCTTGATTACCAAGTCCATAAAAGAGCCAGGCACTTACTCGTCTGGCACACCCTTCATGAAAAACAAGGACTGGAAGAAGAATGCTGTTATTTTTAAGAAGCTCAATAAATTAATTAAATAAAGATATGGAAGTAACAATAAATATAGAAGAGATAAAACAATTTTTACCTCACAGATACCCCATGCTCCTGATAGATAGAGTTACTGAATTAGATTTAGGTAACTATGTGAGGGGGTATAAAAATGTAACAACTAATGAACCTTACTTTATGGGGCATTTTCCTGGAAAGGAAGTTATGCCAGGCGTTTTAATAGTTGAAGCAATGGCTCAAGTCTCAGGAATACTAGGATTTAAGACAATGAATAAGACCCCCGAAGAAGGTTCAATCTATTACTTTGTCGGTGCAGATAATCTAAGGTTTAAGAAGCCAGCAGTTCCGGGAGATAAATTAATATTAGAGTCCAAGGTAATAACTGATAAAAAAGGAATTTGGAAGTTTGATTGCACTGCTTCTGTCGAAGATGAGCTAGTCGCAAAAGCAACTATTCTGTGTGCTGATAGGCCTAAATAACATGCATCATCACACCGCAATAATTGATCCTAAAGCAAAAATCGATGAAGGAGTTCAGATAGGACCCTATTCAATTATTGGTGCTGATGTAGAGATCGGTTCTGGAACTGTAATTGAATCTCACGTGATACTAAAAGGTCCAACAAAAATGGGGAATAATAACAAGATCTTGCAGTTTTCTTCTATTGGAGATGGAAGTCCTGACAAAAAATATAAAGATGAACCTACTCAACTAATTATAGGTGATGAAAATATTATTAGGGAAGGGGTAACAATCCATAGGGGTACCATTCAAGAAAAAGGAATAACTTCCATAGGTAATAGGAATTTAATGATGGCCTATTCTCATATAGCTCATGATTGTGAAATAGAAGATGATGTTGTTCTCTCAAACCAAGCCGCCCTAGCCGGTTCTGTCAAAGTTGGCAAAGGTGTTATTCTAGGAGGATATGCAATAGTGCATCAATTTTGTTCTCTTGGGGAGTACAGTTTCTGTGCTATGGGAAGTGCTGTTAATAAAGACATTCCTTCTTATATAAAAGTAAGAGGTAATCCTGCAAAACCATTTGGAATAAATTCAGTAGGAATTAAGAGGTTAGGATTTTCTTCTGAGACCGTTGAGTCTTTGAAATCAGCCTATAGAACTCTCTACAGAAAGAAACTGACTACAGATGAAGCTTTATCTGAATTAAAGAGTTCAGCGACCATTACTCCTGAAGTTTCCTCTTTTATTTCTTCTGTAGAGAGTTCGACGCGTGGAATTTCTCGTTGATTTCCTCAAACATCGATAAAGATATTCCAATAAAAATAGCTTTAGTTGTAGGTGAACAATCAGGTGATGAGCTTGGTGGCCCCTTAATAGATTCTATTAGAAAGCAATTTCCTAAAGCTGAATTTATAGGCTTGGGTGGCAATTCTATGGAGAAAAGGGGGCTCGTATCTTTTTTTGATATAAAAGAAATAGCAGTTATGGGAATCGTGGAGCCTTTACTAAGATTAAGAAAGATCTTAAATTTAAGGAAGAGTTTTAAAAAATTTCTCATAGACCAGAAACCAGATCTTTATATTGGTATTGATTCTCCAGATTTTAATTTACCAATAGCCAAGTATCTAAAGAAACAGCTTGGTATTAAAACAATTCAGTATGTAAGTCCCTCGGTTTGGGCTTGGCGAAAAGGTAGGATCAAGACTATGGAATCCTCTGTAGATAGGGTTTTTACGCTTTTTCCATTTGAAAGCGAAGTCTATGCTGATTCTTCTATAGAGGTTAGCTACATTGGTCATCCTTTATCTTATAAATTCCCAATCGAGGCTGAAGAAACGTCTTTTGAAGATCGTACATTATTAGAAAATAATAATAAAGTGATTGCCCTGTTACCAGGAAGCAGGAATTCAGAAATCTCATTATTAGGTAATGAGATGCTAAAGGCTGCAAAGCTTATAAAAAATGACTTACCGGAAGCAAGATTTTTGATGCCTCTTTCTTCCCCGGACCACAAAGCACTACTAGAACAAAACCAAGATACAGGAATTGTAGAATTCTCTTATGGAGACTCGCAAGAAGTTCTTAAAATTGCGGATTTGGCTATCATCACTTCAGGAACCGCAACATTAGAAGCACTTTTACTGCAAACACCATGTGTTACTGTCTACAAAACTGGCTGGCTAAGTTTTAAGATTATTAAACCATTGCTTAATATTAAATACTTTTCCCTTCCAAATCTCCTCGCTAATAAAGAACTATTACCTGAATTATTACAAGATGAAGTCACACCTGAGAATATACATACAACCTTTATGTCTTTAATTTACCGTGATAGGGACAAGTACCTTCTAGAATTTAAAAAAATTCATATATCTTTAATGGCTGGAGGCTCTGATCTAGCTGCTAAAGAAATTAAAGAGATGTTGGTTTGATTGAAGCTGGAGTAGATGAGGTAGGCAGAGGTTCGTTGGCAGGTCCTGTGGTGTCTGCAGCAGTTATCTTAGATAATTCTATAAAAATTGAAGGGCTGAATGATTCTAAAAAATTAACCGAAAAAAAAAGACAAAAACTAAGCAAGAAAATAAAAGAATCTGCAATAGCTTGGAGTCTTGCCTCTGCATCCATTGAGGAAATAGATTCTATAAATATTTTACAGGCTTCTTTATTGTCAATGAAGAGAGCAATAGAGGGGTTAGAGATAGTTCCAAAAAAGGTTTTATGTGATGGAAACCTTAAACCAAATATTTCAATGGAATGCGAAGCAATTATTAAAGGAGATTCTTTTATAGAGAGTATTATGGCGGCTTCCATAATAGCTAAAGTTAGCAGGGATGAATCAATGAAGGACCTAGATCTACTATATCCTGGCTATGGTTTTAAAGAACATAAAGGTTATCCAACAAAATTTCATTTAGATGCCCTAGAATCATTGGGTCCATGTAAGATTCATAGGTTATCATTTGGGCCAGTAAAAAAATTAATCAGTTTAGATTCATAATTTAATGCAACAAGATTTTGTACATCTTCATCTTCATTCAGAATTTTCATTATCAGATGGGATAATTAGAATAGAAGATCTGGTTGAAAAATCTTCTGATTTGTCTTTTTCTGCTGTGGCACTAACAGATCTAACTAATCTTTTTGGGTTAATAAAGTTCTATAGACTTGCCAGGAAGCAAGGCATTAAACCAATAGTGGGTTCAGAAATAAAAGTTGCTAAAGATTTAGATTCTCAATCAGGCTCGCTAGTGTTACTGGTTATAAATAAGACAGGCTATACAAACCTTACAAAGCTTGTTTCTAAGGCTTATGTTGAAGGTCAGGTATCAGGTGAGCCTATTGTTAAATTAAGTTGGTTAGAAGAGTATTCTGAAGGCTTGATAGCACTCTCTGGAGGTATTGACGGACATATAGGCCAATCAATTCTTGGAGGAAATGAGATTTTAACAAATTCAAGGGTGGATTATTTTAATAATCTTTTTAAAGGTAATTTTTTCATTGAAATTCAGAGATTAGGAAAAAATAATGAAACTGAATACAACCAGAAAGTAATAGATCTGGCTATGCAAAAAAAGATCCCTTTGGTTGCTACTAACGACGTAAGGTTTTTGATGCCAGTGGATCCTGATGTTAGTCCTTCTGATTTTGAAGCACATGAAGCGAGAGTCTGCATACAAAAAGGTCAGGCTCTAGATGATCCTAGGAGATCTAAAGATTTTGTAGAAAATCAATATTTACGTTCGCCTGAAGAAATGAAAGAGCTTTTTATAGATTTGCCTGAGGCTTTAGAGAATACCGTAAAGATAGCAGAAAAATGTAATCTAGATTTAGAGCTAGGCGAGTTCTATTTACCTGATTTTGAAGTTCCTGAAGGACAAACACGAGAAGAGCATTTAAAACAACTTTCTTATGAGGGTTTGAATAAAAGGATTTTGCAGATTAATTCTTCTGTAAATTCTTATCCAATTGATGAAGACCAATATTTCGTTAGGCTGGACTATGAGTTGGATATGATTTGTAAGTTAAATTTTGCAGGTTATTTTCTTATCGTTTCAGATTTTGTGAACTGGGCACAAGTTAATGATATACCCGTAGGTCCAGGTAGAGGTTCAGGCGCTGGATCTATCGCAGCCTATGCTTTAGGAATTACAGCCATAGACCCAATTAAGTATGACCTACTTTTTGAGAGGTTTCTTAATCCAGAAAGGGTAAGCAACCCTGATTTTGACATTGATTTTTGTGTAGAGGGAAGGGATAAAGTTCTTGAATATGTTACCAACAAATACGGAAAAGACTCGGTTGCGCAAATAAGTACCAGAGGCACTATGGCAGCTAGAGCAGTGCTTAGAGATGTCGTTAGAGTTTTAGGAAAACCTTATGGTTTCGGAGACCGTTTGGCAAAAGCAATCCCTGATGTTCTTGGAATTTCTCTAGAAGAAGCTTATGAAGTAAAAGAATTCCAAGAAATAATAGATGCTAGTGATGAATCTAAAGAAGTTTTTGAAATGGCGCTTAAGCTTGAAGGGCTTTCAAGGAGTGTTGGCACTCATGCTGCTGGAGTGGTTATTGCTCCTACTGCTTTAACAGATTTCACGCCACTGATTCTTGATGAAGAAAAAGGAACCATAGCATCTCAGTTTGATATGGGAGATGTCGAATCTGCAGGACTAGTGAAGTTTGATTTTCTAGGATTAAAAACTCTGACTATTCTTGATCGGACAGTTAAGAGAGTGAACGAGAAGAAAAAACCCGATGAAGTAAAAGTAAATATAGAAAATCTCTCTTTAGATGATCCCAAAACATTCGAGCTATTACAACGAGCAGATACCACGGGAGTTTTTCAGCTTGAATCAAGGGGAATGAGAGATTATCTGAGACAACTAGTGCCTAATAATTTTGAAGACATCGTCAGCATGAATGCATTGTATCGTCCAGGCGCATTAGGAATGAACATGGTCGACTCTTACATTGATAGAAAGCACGGAAGAGAAGAAGTCACGTATGGACATGATGCAGTAAAGAAGATCTTAAGTACTACTTATGGCGTTATAGTTTATCAAGAACAAGTCATGCAAATAGCACAAGAATTATCAGGCTTTACTTTAGGACAGGCAGATATTTTAAGACGGGCCATGGGTAAAAAGAAAAAAGAAGAAATGGAAAAACTTCGATCTACATTCATAGAAGGAGCTGTTTCTAAAGAGGTTAATCAAAACTATGCTGCTAATTTATTTGATCAAATTGAACAGTTTGCAGGCTATGGTTTTAATAGATCCCATTCTGTTGGTTATGCACTTATCGC
>MDSV01067293.1_pt1 | contig 14664 bp, 13 predicted proteins | sample 810851 | NCBI WGS metagenome assembly MDSV01 (sample SAMN05326640, study PRJNA326480) | marine metagenome | isolation source: seawater | place: Atlantic Ocean: North East | collected 2012 | reverse complement strand
TAAATTTTGGCCAGGACCGCTTACCATTGTGCTTAACAAGGCAAGAGAAAGTAATATTAGTTTACTTGTAAATTCGGGATTAAAAACAATTGCACTAAGACAACCAAATAATGAAATCGCTTTGAATCTTATTAAAAAATTTAATAGGCCAATAGCTGCACCAAGCGCAAATAAATTTGGACTTTTAAGCCCTACATCTGCATTGCATGTTAAAAAGCAATTCAAAAAAAATAACGATATATCGTTTATTATAGATGGAGGGAAAACTGATATTGGCATCGAAAGTACAGTTATAGGTCTAGATGAAGATAAAAAATTAATCATTTATAGACACGGTGGAATCTCTAAAGAAGAAATTGAAGAAACAATAAAAGAGGAGATTAAAGTACTGACTGAAGATAATAATACAAATCAGGGTAATATCTCTCCTGGATTAATAAAAAAACATTATTCACCAAAAGTCCCTCTAAGGATGAATGTATTAAATCCAAAAGAAGGTGAAATTTTTATTGGATTCGGACCGGGGTATGACGAACCTAATCTTAGCCAATCGGGAGACTTAAATGAGGCTGCAGCAAATCTCTTTTTTTTATTAGAAAAGTATGAGGACAAGGGAAAAGTCATCTGCGTCTCTCCAATTCCTTCAAATGGAATTGGAACAGCTATTAATGACAGATTGAAAAGAGCTTCCTATTAATTATTTAAGAGAAGGTAACACATAATCTTTAAACTGTTCTCTTAATGTTAGTTTTTGAATTTTTCCAGTTGCTGTATGCGGAATTTCTTTAACGAAAACCACATCATCTGGCATCCACCATTTAGCTAATTTACCTTCAAGATATGATAAAATTTCTTCAGGTTCTGGAGTTTTATTATCAACAGCAACACAAATCAACAAAGGTCTTTCATCCCACTTAGGGTGAACCACACCAATTACTGCAGCTTCTGCTATATCAGGATGACCAACTGCAATATTTTCTAATTCAATAGATGAAATCCATTCTCCTCCAGACTTAATTACATCTTTTGATCTATCTGTAATTTGCATAAACCCTAACTCATCAATTGTAGCAACATCTCCAGTATCAAAATAACCATCTTCATCAAGGATCTCTCCACCATCACCCTTCATATATTGATTTGAGATAAATGGACCTCTAACCTTTAAATTACCAAAATCTTTTCCATTCCAGGGTAAATCATTATTCTCATCATCAGTAATCTTCATCTCAACCATATAGGATGCTCGACCTTGTTTTAATTTAATATCTACCTGCTCTTCAAAACTTAGGTCTTCCATTCCATGTTTAAATGCACCTATAGTTCCCAATGGTGACATTTCTGTCATCCCCCAAGCATGCATCACAGAAACATTGTAATCTTTTTCAAATTTTTCAAGCATTACCCTTGGCACTGCAGAGCCTCCAATTGCAACTCTCTCTAAAAAAGGTAAGTCAAGATTGTTGGCTTCTAAGTATTGTAAAAGCATTAGCCAAACAGTTGGTACAGCAGCTGTAAATGTTACTTTTTCGTCAGTTAAAAGCTGATAAATACTTTCTCCATCCATATTCATCCCAGGCATAACCACTTTACATCCTGCCATTGGTGCAGAAAAAGAGAGTCCCCAAGCATTTGCATGAAACATAGGAACAACAGGCATAACAGAATCAGTGGATTTAATACCCATAGCATCAGCATTATTTGCCACTAACGTATGAAGAACATTTGACTTATGGGAATAAAGAACGCCTTTAGGATTACCAGTAGTTCCAGATGTATAACAAAGGCCACAAGCATCAGTTTCCTCAACTTTTAACCATTCATAATCGTCATCCTCTTCATTAATCATTTCTTCATAGCAAAAAATATTTTTTAAATTTGTTTCGGGCATATTATTTCTATCTGTTAAAAATATAAAACCTTTAACGTTAGATAGCTTTGACTCAATACTCTCTAGAATTTTTACAAAAGTTATATCCGCTATAATGTATTTATTATCAGCATGATTTATAATATACTCAAGCTGTTCAAGAAAAAGTCTTGGATTAAGAGTATGATAAATAGCTCCCACGCCTGTAATCCCATACCAAGTTTCTAAATGCCTGTGGGTATTCCATGCCAATGTACCAATAACATCAGATTTTTTAACACCTAACTTTATTAATGCCTTGGAGAACTTACGAGCTCTTGAGTGAATTTCAGAGTAATTTGTTCTATGAATATCTCCTTCAACTTTTCTAGTGACAATTTCCCTTTCACTATGGTGAAGACTTGCATGATCAATAAACGTATGAACTAATAATGGCCAATCCTGCATTAAACCTTTCATAGATAACTCCTATTTTTTTTATTATAATATTCAGAAATTCTTAAGCATCAACTTTTTTAGAAACATAAACACATAACTGAGTATCGCCAACAATTTTTTTCTTCGAAATCTCAAAACCTGAAATATTATCAACCTTATCGCGAGATGAGGACTCCGAAATTATAATTGCTTTTTTACTTATCCAACCTTTTTTTGCAAAATCTTCAATTGCAATTTTAGTTTTAAATGAATCTTTATATGGTGGATCAGAAAAAACTATATCTACTGGCCTTTGATCCTTCATTACATGCCTATCGATTTTAATCACATCAGACCTTCTAACATTAGATTTTTTTTCTAACTTTAGTGACTTGATATTATTATTAATTGCTAAAATAGATTGGCTTTCAATATCAATAAAATTGCAAAACCTAGCCCCTCTAGACAAAGCTTCAATTCCAAGAGATCCAGATCCAGCAAAAATATCGAGAACATCGATTCCTTCAAAATCAACTCCAAAACCATGAATAAGAAAATTAAAAAGTGACTCTTTGACTCTAGAGCTTGTAGGTCTAGTATTTTTTCCTTTTGGAGAATAAATAACTCTTCCCGAGAATTCTCCACCGATAATTTTCATTAAATTTTCCTTACATAAGTTATAAATAAAAGTATTTCTTAAAAGTATTTCTTAAAAAAACACTCGGAACTTCTCTAATTTCTTCTTTTTTTAAATCTGCTAATTCAAAAGGGCCATATGTTGTTCTAATTAATCTATTAACCTCAAGACCAATAAATTTACAGACTTTTCTAATTTCTCTATTCTTACCTTCCTTCAATCTCATTGTAAGCCAAGAGTTTGTTCCGGTTACTTTACCCATGGAGACCTCTATTGGCATATAATAAACACCATCAATTTTAGAGCCTTTCTCAATAATACTTAATCTTTTTGAATTTATTTTTCCATGAACTCTAACTTTGTACTCTCGCTCAAAGTCATTTTTAGGTAATTCCATATATCTAGAAAAACCTCCATTATTAGTTAATAAAATTAATCCCTCACTATTCATATCCAATCTACCTACTGCGATTGTTCTCTTCATAGAGTTAGGAAGAATCTGAAAAATAGTTTTCCTATTTTTTGGATCATTATTTGTAACCAATGATCCAACGGGCTTATAAAAAAGCCAAACACGAAGATTTTTTTGTTTAGAGATTTCCTTACCGTCTACTTTAATATTTGAATTATTATTAATATTTATCGCTGGTGAATCAATAGTCTTCCCGTCAACTTGAACCCTTCCCTCGGATATCATTCTCTCAGCCTCTCTTCTGCTTGATAATCCACTGCTAGCTATAAATTTAGCAATTCTTTGAAATTCTTTTTTTGATTCATTTGTCATAATTAATCTTATACTATTTTATTAAACAATAATTAAAGGAATGAAATTGAAAAGTAGTATTGAAAAAACAAATCATTTCATGGAAATTGCATTCACTGAAGCAGTAAAAGCAAAAAATAGAGATGAGGTTCCTGTAGGTTCTGTAATTATTGACGAAAAAAACAACATTATAGCATCAAATGGTAATCGTATTATTGAATTATCAGATCCAACTGCTCATGCAGAAATTCTATGTATTCGTGAAGCTTCTATAAAAATGCGAAGTGAAAGACTAACTAATTGCTCAATATTCACGACATTAGAACCTTGCGCAATGTGCGCTTCGGCAATATCTTTATCAAGAATAAAGACTCTTTATTTTGGAGCTTTTGATCCTAAAGGTGGTGCAGTTGAAAATGGTATAAGGTTTTTTAATTCAAATACATGCAATCATAAACCAGGGGTATATGGAGGTTTCAATGAAAAAAAATCATCAGATTTACTAAAATCTTATTTTATATTAAAAAGAGTCTAATATTAATATTGATTTTAAGCTTCATCAAAGCTAACTAATTATAGCTAACAAAAATACTCAAAGAAGGAAAAAAAATGAATTTTGATCATAATGACAAAACTAAAGAACTTATCGCTCGTGTTGAAAAATTTATGGATGATTATGTTTATCCTAACGAAAAAGTCTATGAAGAGCAAATGGCTGCTTTCGGGGATAACAGATGGCAAATTCCACAAATACTTGAAGATCTAAAAGAAAAAGCAAGGGCTGAAGGTTTATGGAATTTATTTCTTCCCGAATCTGACAAGGGTGCTGGATTAACAAACGTTGAGTATGCTCCACTGTGTGAAATATTTGGTAGAGTTGGTTTTGCTGGTGAGGTTTTTAATTGCTCTGCCCCAGATACTGGTAATATGGAAGTAATTGATAAATATGGTAATGAAGAACAAAAAGAAAGATGGTTAAAACCCCTGCTAGCAGGAGAAATGCGTTCTGCATATCTTATGACTGAACCAACTGTAGCCTCTTCAGATGCTACAAATATTTCTACAACGATAGAAAGAGATGGTGATGAGTATGTTATAAATGGAAGAAAATGGTGGTCATCTGGTGTTATGGACCCTAGGTGTAAAATAGCAATTTTAATGGGTAAAACCAACCCAGACGCTCCCAGACATCAACAACAAAGTCAAATTTTAGTTCCACTTGATAGTCCAGGAATAACAATATTACGTCATTTACCTGTTTTTGGTTTTGATGATGCCCCTCACGGTCATTCTGAAGTTCTTTTAGAAAATGTTAGGGTTCCAGTTGAAAATCTTTTTCTTGGAGAAGGTCGTGGTTTTGAAATAAGTCAAGGGCGTCTTGGTCCTGGAAGAATTCATCATTGTATGAGAGCAATTGGAGTGGCTGAGAGAACTCTCGAGAAAATGGCAAAAAGACTACTTACAAGAGAGACTTTTGGTAAAAAAATTGCTGAACATTCTGTTTGGGAGGAAAGGATTGCTAATGCTAGAATTGAAATTGAAAGCTCAAGACTACTGACAATGAAAGCAGCATACATGATGGATACTGTTGGAAATAAAGTTGCAAGGGCAGAAATTGCTATGATAAAAGTCTTAGCGCCAAAAATGCTTTGTAGTATTGTTGATGACGCTATTCAAGCCCATGGAGGAGGAGGCGTTACAACTGATTTTGGTCTTGGTAAGACATATGCATCAGCAAGAGTTCTAAGACTAGTTGATGGACCAGATGAGGTTCATAACAGAACTATAGCAAGATTAGAATTTAAAAAATATAAAGAAGAATTAGAATCTGCTTTAAAATAAATAATGAAGGTTCTCAGGGCTCAGCAAAAAACTGAGAGTCTTATTTAATTTTAATAATAGCTATTTACCTTTATATTTCCATTTATAATGTGGTGGTGTTGGACCTTTAATTCTTTCTTTGTCCTGCATTTGTTCCCAAGTATGGGCTAGAATTCCTACCGAACGTGATATACAAAAAAATCCACGAGCCAATGGAGCTGGACACCCTAGCTCTGCATATATTACAGCAGTTACTCCATCTATATTCATAGGGATATTATTTTTTTGATTTAATTTTTTTTCAATTTTACGTGCTATTTGAGCGAATTTTCCACTTACTTCCCCTTCACTTACAGATTTATCCACCAAGTCAAGAAGTCTTGTTGTTCTTGGATCATGAGGTTTATGGAAACGGTGACCAAACCCAGGAATAAAACCATTATTAGTATTTTTATACTCCTCTAAAATCTTATCAATATATTCAATACCTTCACTTTCTATTTCAGTATATAATTCAAGAGCCTGTTGACCTGCCCCACCATGAATATCACCTAACATGCTTATACCTGTTGCTAATGAGTTATTAATATCCACACCGCATGTGGCTGACATTCTTGCAGCAGCTATTGAAGGTGCCTGAGGGCCATGATCTACTGCTGCTACCAAAGCAGCTTCGAGAAGATAAGATTTTTTTTTATTTAATTTTTCACCAGTAGTCATAAGCCATAACATTTCTATAAAACTTTTATTACCAATCAAATTTTGAATAGGCTCTCCTCTTAAAGATATAGACCCTGGTTCCATTTCAATGATTTCTGTACTCCACCAATCAGATACATCGCTCATATTACACCCTCCTCCTTTAATTTATTAATCTCAGTTTCATTAAAACCTAATTTAGAATATATTCTAACATTATCAGCTCCCAAAGATGGAGGATTACTCTCTAATTTAAGGTGTTCTCCATCAAATAAAACTGCTGTCTTTAACACCTCAATATCTTTTTCCAATCCTGGAATATTTTCTAGTTGAGCTAACAAACCCCTATTCGTTATTTGTTTATGATTAAGAATTTCAGGTATACTGAGAACAGGCCCCGCGGGTACACTTATTTTATTAAGCTCTTGAGTCCATTCACTAGATGATTTAGTGGTTAAAACTGTTTCAAGTTCCGCTTTTAATCTTAAGCGATTTTTTTTACGACTTTCTCTATTTGAAAAATCAGGATTATTAATTAGATCATTTCTACCAAGGTGATTAGCCAATAATTCCCATTGTTCATCTTTATTTGCAGCAATATTTAAAAGTCCATCTTTTGCTTGAAAAGTACCTGAGGGTGCGCTTGTAAAATTCTCATTACCTTGAGCTTTGGGAATAACACCCCCTATAAGATAATTAGATATGACCCAACCCATTGTAACTAAAGTTGCCTCTAGCATTGAAACGTCAATAAAGTTTCCTCCCTTAGGGTTATTTAGAGCTGCAGAAACTGCCATAGCAGCTGTTAAACCTCCAATAGTATCTGATATTGGATACCCTACTCGATAAGGGTTATTTTCAGACTCTCCTGTTATTGTCATAACTCCTGATAAACCCTGAACAATTTGATCATATGCTGGATTTTTAGCCAAAGGGCCATCCTGACCAAATCCAGTTATTGCACAATAGATAAGATCAGGGTTTTCAGCTTTTAGTTTTTTATAATCTAAGCCCAATCTTTTCATAACTCCTGGACGAAAGTTCTCTACTAAGGCATCACATTCACTTAAAAGTTTCTTGAAAAGGAATTTTCCTTTTTTTGATTTTAGATTGAGTGTAATAGATTTTTTTCCAGAATTTTGAGCTAAAAAACTAATACCCATTCCACAAGAATTTAATTTCTCATCAGAGCCTAGATTCCTGGCAAGGTCACCTTTTAAAGGTGTCTCTAATTTAATAACTTCAGCACCGAGATTTACTAATTGATAAGTACAAAAAGGACCTGCTAAAACATTAGTGAGGTCTAATATTCGCTTACCTTTTAGAGGCTTCATTCGTTTTCCTAATTTTTTCAATATAATAAATAATTCATAAAAAACTATTAATGTATACTTTTATGATTTATATAGATTTTCCTAGTTTAAGGAGTTTAATGTGAAACAAAAATGGACAAAAGATAGCTGGAGAGAAAAACCTATCGTTCAAGTTCCTGATTATGATGATCAGGATCTCGTGAATGACGTTCAAGCACGCCTTTCTTCTTATCCCCCATTAGTTTTTGCAGGTGAGGCAAGAAATTTAAAGGAAGATCTAGCTAAAGTTTGTAGGGGAGAAGCTTTTCTTTTACAAGGTGGTGATTGTGCTGAAAGTTTTGCCGAGCATCTTCCTGATAATATTCGTGATACTTTTCGTGTAATTTTACAAATGGCCATTGTGCTTACTTTTGGAGCAGGAAGACCTGTAGTTAAAGTAGGTAGAATGGCGGGGCAATTTGCAAAGCCAAGATCATCCTCTATAGAAAAACAAGGTGACATTGAACTTCCTAGTTATCGTGGTGATATTATAAATAATATAGAGTTTGATGAAGCTGTAAGAAGTCCTGATCCCGAACGCCAAATAATGGCTTATAGACAGGCAGCATCAACATTAAATCTTTTAAGAGCTTTTGCCCAAGGTGGTTATGCAAATCTTGATCATGTTCATCAATGGAATTTAGATTTTGTTAAAGAAAGTAAACAAGGTGAACAATATGAGGCATTAGCAGAAAGGATTTCTGAGACTCTTGGTTTCATGAATGCTGTTGGAATTAATTCTTCAACTACAGCAAAGTTAAGATCTGTTGATTTCTATACAAGTCATGAATCATTATTATTAGGTTATGAAGAGTCATTAACTAGATTAGATTCAACTTCAGATGAATGGTATGATACTTCTGCACATATGCTATGGATAGGAGATAGGACTCGTCAGCCAGATGGGGCTCATATTGAATTTGTAAGAGGTATAAAAAACCCCATCGGATTAAAATGTGGCCCTTCATTAGACCCAGAAGAATTAATTAAATTAATCGATATTATCAATCCTGATAATGAAGAAGGAAGATTAACCCTGATAACAAGGTTTGGAGAAAATAATGTTGAAAAACATCTTCCAGGTCTTATTAAATTAGTCAAATCTGAAGGAAGAAATGTTGTTTGGTCTTGTGATCCAATGCATGGAAATACTATTACATCTTCTACAGGGTATAAAACAAGACCCCTAGACAAAATAATTAGTGAAGTGAAAGATTTTATTGATATCCATAGCTCTGAAGGCACATATGCTGGGGGTATTCATGTAGAAATGACAGGTCAAAATGTTACAGAATGTATTGGTGGTACACAAAAAATATCCGAAGAAGATCTTGGTGATCGCTATCATACGCATTGTGACCCAAGACTTAATGCCAACCAATCTTTAGATTTAGCATTTTTAATTTCAGAAAGATTAAAAGAAATAAGGTCTTAGTTTCTAAGCAATATTAACTACTACTCTACCCCTTACTTGACCATCTATAATAGTTTGGGCAAAACTTTGAATTTCTTCAAGAGTAGTTTCAACTACCATTTTACCTAGTTTATCCATATTCAGATCTTTGCTTAACCTCTTCCAAGCTCTTTCTCGTTTTTCCATTGGTGCCATTACAGAGTCAATTCCAACCAATGAAACGCCTCTTAATATAAAAGGTAGCACAGTTGCAGGTAAATCCATCCCCTGGGCAAGACCACAAGCTGAAACTGCTCCTCCATAATTAGTCTGAGCTAAGACATTAACAAGAGTCTGACTTCCAACTGAGTCAATTGCTCCACCCCAACGTTCTTTTCCAAGTGGTCTTGATGGCTCCGATAACTCATTTCTATCTATTATCGATTGCGCGCCCAAGCCCTTAAGATAATCTGTCTCAGATAAACGTCCTGTTGAGGCTATAACTGAATAACCCAAATCTGAAAGAAGAGATATCGCTACTGAACCAACACCACCCGAGGCACCAGTAACAAGAATATCACCATTTTCTGGTTTAATATTAGAATCCTCCAGTCCAAGAACGCAAAGCATAGCTGTATAACCTGCGGTTCCTATTTCCATTGCTTGTTTATTTGAAATATTATCAGGTAGCTTTAATAAGTGATCTGAATTTACTCTTGCTCTCTCAGAATAACCACCAAAATGACTTTCAGATAGACCAAAACCATTCAAAACAACCCTATCACCTTTTATAAACTTGGAGTCCTCTGAAGATCTTATAATTCCACTAAAATCTATCCCCGGTATCATTGGAAAATTTCTTACTATTGGAGACGAACCAGTCATAGCCAAACCATCTTTATAATTTAAAGTAGAATGAGTGATATCCACGACAGTATTACCATCCATTAATTCATTTTCAGAAATTTCTACTAAATTAAGTGATTGCTTGTCACCATCTTTCTCAATTTTTAATGCACGAAATAGATCAGTCATAAATACTCCTTTTATCTCACAAAGTTCATAGGTTCGCCAAGCGGGTCAGATATTTTATCATCCTGCATAACTATATTATCCCTTATAATAGTCATTATAGGCCAACCTTTTATTTCCATATTATTATATGGTGTCCATCCACACTTACTTACAATCCAGTCATCGGTAATAACCCTCTCTTTATTCATATCAACAACAGTAAAATCTGCATCAAACCCTATGGCTATTTGACCTTTTTCTTTTATTTTAAATAACTTAGATGGGTTATAACTTGTTAGCTCAACAAATCTTTCTAATGTCAGCTTACCAGCATTAATGTGATTCAGCATAACTGGAACAAGTGTTTGAACTCCTGGCATTCCAGAGGGAGAGCCTGGATATTCAGCATTTTTTTCTTCTTTTGTATGAGGGGCATGATCAGATCCAATAATATCAGCTGTCCCGTCATTAATGCCTTCCCAAAGCTTTTTTTGATGCTCTAAATTTCTAATTGGTGGATTCATTTGAGCATAACTACCAAGTTCATTATAACATTCTGGCGCATTTAAAGTTAAGTGTTGTGGGGTAATCTCAACCGAAGCAATATCTTTATTTTTTGACAAAAATTCTATTTCTTGTCTTGTAGAAACATGAAGGATATGTACATTTTTTTTATTTTTTCTAGCAATACCGACTATCCTTTGAGTTGCTCTAAAACATTGTTCATCATTTCTCCAAACTTCATGTGAGTGAATATCGCCAGATATCTGGTATTCTATTCTATCCTCAAGCATGTCTTGATCTTCACAATGAAATGAAGCTCTATTATTGATATTAGATACAATATTATCTAAGTCATTATCTTCCGAGACTAATAAGGAGCCAATACTTAAACCCATAAAAACTTTTACTCCACAACATCCAGGAATTTTTTCTAACCTTGGTAATTCTAAATAGTTATCTTCTGTACCACCGACATAAAAAGCGTAATCACAGAAAAGTCTTCCTTCAGCTAGCTTTAATTTTTCTTTTAAAGCATCTTCATTCGTAGTTGCAGGATTAGTATTGGGCATCTCAAATACACCTGTTATGCCACCTAAGACTGCAGCCTTAGTTCCTGAATTTAAATCTTCTTTATACTCTAACCCAGGTTCCCTAAAATGGACTTGAGTATCAATAACGCCTGGTAAAAGATGATAACCTTTCAACTCAATAGTTTGATTAGCTTTTTTTTCTGATAAGTCACCTATCTCAACTATTTTACCATCTTTTACAGCAATATCTGAGATATATGTATTATTATGGGTAACTATACTTGATCCTTTGTAGATTGTATCAAACGTCATTATTTATTTTACCTTAATTCTTTATAATTTATAATTATAATTATAATTATAGAAGATTATTATCATTATGGAAAAGCAATTAATTAAATTATCTAATAGGTCCGTGCTATCAGTAAATGGAGCTGATGCAGAGAAATTTCTTCAAGGAATAATTACCTGTAATGTTGAAAAAATCTCTAATAGCTCATCTTCTTATGGCTCTATATTAGCACCTCAAGGAAAACTACTTTATGATTTTATTATTTATAGAAAAAATAAGGATTTTTTTATTGATACATCAAAATTAGTTGCTAATGATTTAGTAAAATTACTCTCCATGTATAAACTAAGATCAGAAGTTATTATAAATGAACAAAATAACCTATCTGTGTATGTATCTTTAAATAATAAGATAGAAAATATTTCAAATATTGACCCAAGATTTTTTGAATTAGGTACTAGAGAAATTCTAAATTCCGATAATGAGTTATGCAGCACAGATGAATCTCTTTATGAAAAACTAAAAATTAATCTTGGTATTGCTGAGGTAGGAAGTGAAATTAATCCGGGCGAAGTCTTTCCGATGGAGGCAAATCTCGATCATCTAAAGGGAATTGATTTTAAAAAAGGTTGTTTTATAGGGCAAGAAGTTAGCTCAAGAATGTACAGAAAAGGAAATGCAAAAAAAAGAATAGTAACTTTTCAAAGCAAGGACACCTTTACTAACGATGAGGATTTAGTATATAATGATCGAATAATTGGTAGGATGATAAAAAAAATAGATAATTGCGGCATAGCTTTAATCAAGATTGAAACAATTACCAATCCAGAAATAAAGACACTCTCAGTTACATCTAAAAATGAAAAAAAGAATATGGTTATTAATCTTCCAGGTTTTTTTCCTCAATAAATCATAATTTAGAAAATAATATGAAAAAACATAATTTAAATAATACACAATATTTATCTGGCCCTGAAATTTTAAAAGAGATGAGCATTTCTTGGTCAAAAGAAATGTTTAAAGAGACAAAAGAAGATTACCAAAAGGTTTCTAGGGTAATACCAGAGATTGAATGGCCTTTTTTTGCTCCATATATCAAAGCAATAAATATTCTTAAAAAAGATATGAATGCAGTCATTTTAGCTCATAACTATCAGACTCCTGAAATTTTTCATTGTGTTAGTGATATCAAAGGTGACTCACTTCAATTAGCAAAGGAGGCTGGAGAAGTTAACGCCGATATAATTCTTCAATGCGGCGTTCACTTTATGGCAGAGACATCAAAATTACTTAATATGGATAAAACTGTTTTAATACCAAGTATGCAAGCTGGTTGTTCTTTAGCTGAGTCTATAACAGGAGAAGATGTAAGAAAAATAAAGATGCAAAACCCAAATGTACCTGTTGTTACATATGTAAATACTTCAGCTGAAGTAAAGGCTGAATCTGATATTTGCTGTACATCATCAAATGCTTTAGAAATTGTAAATTCTTTAGATTCTGATGAAATTATTTTTCTACCGGATGAATTTCTTGCAATGAATGTAGCTAAAGAAACAAAGAAAAAGATTATCATGTGGAAAGGACGTTGCGAAGTGCATGAAGAATTTACACCTGAGGAAATAGTTGAATTTAGAGAGAATGAGCCTGGCGTAAAGGTTATTGCTCACCCAGAATGTTCTCCAGATGTCGTAGCAGAATCTGACTTTTCAGGGTCAACGTCAGCAATGATAAACTGGGTTAAAAACAATCAACCAAAGAAAGTATTGATGGTCACTGAGTGTTCAATGAGTGATAATATTTCAGTAGAAAATCCAAATGTAAATTTTGTAAGGCCATGTAATTTATGCCCTCATATGAAAACAATAAACTTAGAAAATATTCTTGAATCTCTATGGAATAATCAGCACGAAGTAATAATTGATCCTGAAATAGCAATAAAAGCAAAGCAGGCAGTTAATAAAATGATTGATTTATGATTCAAAATACTCTCACAAAATTTTCTTTTAAAAAAATTGTAAAAGACGCTCTTTATGAAGATCTTGGACAAAATGGAGATATAACAAGTAATTCAATTATTGATATTGAATCTGAAGATGACTTTTATATGAGTGCAAGAGAAGATGGGACTATATCAGGTTTATTTTTAGCCAGTCTTACGTTTGAAATTATCGATAAAAGACTTAAATTTTCTCCCTTTATAAAAGATGGTGATAGAGTAAAAAAAGGTGACAAGATTGCAAAAATTAAAGGAACAACTCGTTCAATTCTATCTGGAGAGAGAACGGCATTAAATTTTCTAAGCCATCTATCAGGTATAGCTACATCAACAAATAAAATGGTAGAGTTAATTAATAAAACAAAGGTAAAAATTGTTTCCACAAGAAAAACAACTCCTAATTTGAGAATTTTAGAAAAAAATGCCGTTAAAGATGGCGGTGGAGTTAATCATAGATTTGGTCTTTATGATGGCATACTTATTAAAGATAATCACATTGCTGCATCTGGATCCATCAAAGAATCAGTTTTAAAAGCAAAGAAAAATTCTGGTCATATGGTTAAGGTTGAAATTGAAGTTGATAATATTTTGCAATTCAAAGAAGCTATAACAACAGATGTAGATGCAATACTCTTAGATAATTTTAGCTTAAACGACTTAAAAGAAGCCGTTAGTTTAAATAAACACAATATTATTCTTGAAGCTTCAGGAAAAATTAATAAGAAAAATATATCTGAAATTGCAAAAACTGGTATTGATTTAATCTCCTCAGGATGGATTACTCACTCTTCACCTGCTTTGGATATAGGATTGGATTTTGAATAAATGTGTCAAATATGAATAAAAAAAAATCTATTTTCATAACTGGTGCTGCAGGAGGAATGGGTAGTTCTACAGCAAGGCTCTTTAAAGAAAATGGTTGGTTTGTAGGCTGCTACGATATTAATCAAGATAGTCTAAATAAATTAAAAAATGAACTAGGTAATGAGGATATTATCTACGAACAATTAGACGTAACTAATAAAAGTCAATTTGCAGAGTGCTTATGTAATTTCTCAAAAAATACAAATGATACATTAGATATTTTATTTAATAACGCAGGAATTACAGAAGGTGGATTTTTTGATGAAATACCCTATGAGAACCATATCAAAATAATAAATATCAATGTTATTGGAGTTATTAATGGTATTTATTCGGCGGCATCTTTGCTAAAAAATACAAAAAATTCATTGTGTATTTCAACCTCATCTTCTTCTGGTATTATGGGTATGGAGATGATTGCAACTTATTCAGCAACAAAACATGCTGTAAAAGGATTAACCGAATCTTTATCAGCAGAATTTTCAAGATTTGATACAAGAGTATCAGAT
>MDSV01248313.1_pt1 | contig 14667 bp, 20 predicted proteins | sample 810851 | NCBI WGS metagenome assembly MDSV01 (sample SAMN05326640, study PRJNA326480) | marine metagenome | isolation source: seawater | place: Atlantic Ocean: North East | collected 2012 | reverse complement strand
GATTCGGAGAATATAGAGGAGGAAGATTCGGAGAATATAGAGGAGGAAGATTCGGAGAATATAGAGGAGGAAGATTCGGAGGATAATAATGGTGAAGTGAAAAAAGATGGGAAAACAGAAGATAAAAATGAACTTAACAATGAACTTAACAACTATAACAATTTAGCACGTCCTCCTCGCCATCTTAAATATGAAAAAGGTCCATATGTATCATGTGAATATAATACTATTAGTAATATAATATCTAAATCGTTTGGTGTTATTAAAGATATAACAACAATTTTGTATCATTGGTATGGTAATACAGAGATTTATATAATACACCACAAGCAGTTCAGCCATTTTCGTGATAAAAATTCATTTAAAAATATTATATTTATAAATAATGATATACCAGATGAAGAATTGGAAAGGGTGACTAATAATTTGAAGGAGAGGGATATTGTTCTGGAATCATTGGATAATTGGATTGAAAAAATGTATCCATTCATTCCAGCTGAGAAATACGACGGAAACAAATTTATTGAAAATGATGTTAAAAATTTATTTAAAAAAAGAAAAGATATTAATAAATATTTTTACGAATGTGGTTGTGTTTTAGAAAGTATCTCTACAAACGCTAATAATAATGGAGGATATAAACGAAGAAAGAAATTAAAAAGAAGAAAGAAAACAAAAAAGAAATTAAAACGAAGAAAGAAAACAAAAAAGAAAGACAAAAAAAGAAAAAATAAAAAAAGAAAACAAAAGAAAACAAAACATAAAAAGAAAAGAAAAAGAAAAACTAAAAGAGTTTAACTTTTTATTTTAAATAATTTCCAATTATTTAAAATAAAAATATAATTTAATATGGATGTTGTTTACACTTATTGTAATAGAAGTATTCTTTTTTCAATAAATATTTTATTATTGGAAAAAAACATGCCGTGGATACGTAAAATATTTTTAGTTACAAAATATCAAAGAATAAAGCCTTTAAAAAAGGAACTAAACAATTTAACTCCTTATTTTAGAAAAAAATGCGTTATTATAAAACATTCAGACATAATCCCAAAAGAGTATTTACCAACAAAAAAAAATGGTTCTGCTTCTAAAATAATTGAATGTTATTTGCATAATATAAAAGAATTAGGAGAGAAATATTGTTATTTTAATGATGATACATTTGTTATAAAACCTATTGAACCCAAGGATATAATAGATAAAGCTTTTGGTTTTCCTTATAATTTTAAAACTGTTACACATTATAAAAGACAAAAATGGGGATGGCCTTATTGGTGTTCAAACTTAATAGCTTCAAGAATATATAAAAAAATAACAGGAGAAAAAATGTTATATATGGATGCACATCAAATATGTCCATTAAGGAAAAGTAGTAGTAAAAAAGTATTTGATTTATCTAAGAAATATATTGAAAAATCTATTGAAAAAAATATAAATAGCGGTAAATCTTGTAGATTAATAGCAGCGAGATTTACATTATTATCAATGAATTATGCATTATATGAAGGAAAATTAACACCGATTGATACTAAAAAAAACTTTAAATATTTAAATGCTGGATTATATATGGAAAAAGACAATATGAAACCATTTAATGATGTGTTAAATAATGATAATATGTATTTTATTTGTGTAAACAATTGTTGTGGAAAAAAATACAATAAAAAATTAATTGATTTTTTTAGTAATTTTTTTAAATAAATTTTATTTAAAATTTATTTAAAATTTATTTAAAATTTATTTAATATTTATTTAATATTTAATTAATATTTATTTAATATTTAATTAATATTTAATTTCTGGTTCCATCTTCATTGAATTTACGAGGTCCTTTATCTGTTTTAGTATTAACAATATTGTCACCCTCGAATAATTCTCTCTGAATATCAGCAGTAGTAATTTCTTCTTTCAATCCCAAAGTTTCTTCAATTGTATTATTAATACCTACTAAATTACCATTTTCATCAATGTTTTGCGTTAATTTGTTACCTGTTTTTTCAGCAAGTTTAATGTTTTCTTTAATTGCTTTTTCTTTCGTTGCGCGCACTCTTTTATCAAATTCAACCTTGGCGTATTCTTCATTCTTAATTTTTTCACTCATTAATTGATTTAATTGTTCTTCAAGATATTCGACACGACCCGTTTTATAAGCTTCTGGTTCCCAAGGCATCCACATACCAACAGGTCCAACATAAACATTGTGATTTGGGTCAACTTCACGTAACAATTTGCAGCGAAGTTCTGCTTCACCTTGTGTTGCATAACAACCTCTTACTTTTATACCGCGTGTATTAGTTTGGAATTGTTGTGCTTCAGCAAAATCGTTTTCCAATCGTTCTTCATTTGCATCAACGAAATTTTTATAAGAATCTTTCACGTAATTATGGTCGAATGTTTCATTTTCACTTTTAAGATATTCATTTAAGTCTCCAGTTAATTTTTCAAATGTTAGATTGTATTTATAACTAATGAAATTTAAGAATTGAGTAAATTTTTGAACAGATTTCGTCATATCAAAATCCTTTAAAAATTCTTGAAAATAGAAATGATTTTTTTGTTTTAAAATATTTTCAGGTGAAACAAAAGAAATACAAGCAAATTTTTGTCCGGAAATAGGTTTATCTTCATCTAATAAGTCAATATATTTTGGATTTGCAGAACCATCTTCAGTAGTTTTTTTTGTAAAATGTGTATTCATATATTTATGTATAATTTATATTATTTAAGTTTATTTGTTTGTATATTATTATTTCCTAATTTATTATTATTTTCTAATTTATTATTATATATGTTACAAAATTTATTAAATGCTTTAGATTTAGGAGAATTAGTGCGAAGAGCAGTAAAATATATGGTAGAAGGTATTATGGTTGCGCTTGCTGCATATGCTATTCCAAAAAAATCACTTATGTTTGACGAAGTTCTTTTGATTGCTTTAACTGCTGCAGCAACATTTTCCATTCTTGATACATATGTTCCTTCTTTGGCTGTTTCTGCAAGGTCTGGTGCTGGTTTCGGTATAGGTGCTAATCTTGTTGGATTTCCAGGTGGATTATAATTTACTTTTTAGAAAAAAGTAAGACAAAAACTTTACCTTTTTAGAAAAAAGTAAGACAAAAACTTTACCTTTTTAGAAAAAGGTAATGGAAAAACTTTACCTTTTTAGAAAAAAGTAATGGAAAAACTTTATTTTTTATAATTTACTTTATTATTTTTATAGGTTTGAACAAACATATAAAAATAATAAAGTAAATTAAAATGACTGATTCAAAAAAAGACATTAAAAAAAACGATATAAGTTATAAATATTTACCTGTTTCTGTTTTCGATGTAAAACCTTCAGGTATGAAAGGTATTAGGGGAAAACAACACCATGATAAAAAATCAAGTCGTGCAACTTACAGTCCTTTTCCACAAGATATTGCAGAATGGTGTGCAGAATATCATTTAAGAGATAATCAAATAATTTTTGATCCTTTCGCTGGTTGGGGTGAAAGACACAATGCTATTAAAAATGCAAACAAAACATATATTGGATATGATATTTCACAAAAAGCTATAGATAATGCTAAGGAAAAATATGGTGTTAACAATATATTAGCAAATACTTTAACAGAAGAAATACCATCACATGATGGATTAATAACGTGTCCTCCATATTGGAATTTAGAAAAATATGAAAACGATGGAATAGATAGAGAGAAAACTTGGGAATCATTTTTAGAAAAATATGAACAAATATGGCAACGTGTATCTGAAAAAGCTTTACCAGGATCAAAATATTGTATTATGGTTGGAGATTGGCGCAAAAACCATAAATTCTATGACTTTACTTATCAAACGGAAAAAATATTGGAAAAATGCGGTATGAAACCATTTGACAAAGTTGTTCTTTCTTACAAAAAAATATCACCTATAAAACTTATGTTGCCACAAGCAAAAAGATTGGGTTATACAGTAAAAGTTCATCAAACGTTATTAATCTATACTTTTTAGAAAAAAGTAAGACAAAAACTTTTACTTTTTGAAAAAAGTTCTATAAGTTAAAAAAAACAACGTAAACCATAACCATGCATAAATTGATACAATTGTCAAAGAATTAGTAAAAGATGTAATGGAAGAATTTTTACACATAAAAATATAAAATTCAGCTATTCCATAAAATCCAATTCCTTCTATTATAACTCCCATTAATATAGCGTGTAAATACATTATGTATTTTTTTTTCCAATTTGAACAAAAAAGTGCCAATGTTCCAGCAAATATAGCGTGATGGACGTGAAAATGAATGTCTTCAGCATTATTTGCAATCAAAGTTAAATAACTAGATGCAAATGAGGATAAAATAACAATTATATTGAATAATTCTCTCCGTAATATTTTTTCCATCCATGAAAAATATATTTCACGATACAAAATATAAATAATTGGAACACCAATAACAATGATTGTTATTATACTTGCTATTGATAAATGTTTCCAAAAATCTCCTGTAATTACAACATTTTGTAGTGCAGGTATTTCTCCCATAAGAGCAAATACTATGCCGCCACATACACAAAACACCAAGTATCCAAAAAAATCATAAATATTTAAATTTACTTTATGTAACACAATATTTAATCCAATAGAACTAATATTATTGATAGCATAACATACAAATAAAATAAGTGTTAAATTATATACATAAGAATATTGCGTTACATTGTTATGATCTCCCTTTTTTATAAAACTTGATAATTGTAATGTTTCTGTTGCCAAATATGTAAATGTATAGATAGTTTGAAAAAAAAGCAAATAATTTTTTGAAACACGCGAATATTCTTTTATTTTTTTTATTTCTAATTCATCATCTAATTCTTCATCAATTTCTAAACTAAAATAATTGTTATCGATTGACATCTTAATAAAAATAAAATAAAATCTTTATATGTTTTTGCCATATCTTTTTTCTAAAAAGTAGTAAAGTTTTTGCCATATCTTTTTTCTAAAAAGTAGTAAAGTTTTTGCCATATCTTTTTTCTAAAAAGATATATATAAATGCCGAAAACGCGGAAACGTTCTCGGAGAAAACGAAATAACAAAACCAAAAAAAAACTAAGTAAATTAAAAAAAATTGTAAAAATATTTCAACAATATCCGAAAATATTTCCTCGAGGATATTTTCGCTTTTTAGAAGGAACGTTAAGAGAGAAATTTCAAAATAAGGAAATTATATTCAAAAATGGAGTTGTATTAACTTGGAAGAAATACAAAGTAAATCCCGGAAAATATGCAAAATACAATATTCAAAAAGGAGATATTAAAATTAACCATTTAGTTAATAAAAAACAAGGAAATGGAAAAGCAAAAAAAATATTTTTAAAATTTCTAAAAAAACATAATCATCGTAATTTATTACTTGATGTAAGAACGAATAATAAAAGAGCAATTAAATTTTACGAAAAGAATGGTTTTAAAAAAGTAGGTAAAACAATGTTTGGTGATTTACACGGTATTATTATGAAAAAAAGTAAATCGGGAAAAAGTCAAAAAGGTGGTTGACAGTCAGAAAATAAAGTTGAATCTTTATGAAATAGAACGAGATCATCTTTATTGCAAACAGGTGGATGAGGTGGAGTAAAAATAGATGAAGATCTTGAAAATCAAAATGGCGGCGGAGGTGAAGCCTGATCTGATATGAGTAATATTTAAAAATGATTAAAAAAGTTAAAATAAATGTTCAAAATTTTATTTTGAAGATGACGAAATATATTTTAAAACTTTAATGTTAATATATTTCTGAGAAGCATTTATTTTATTTAAATATATATATGATTGATGCACTAAGACAAGGATTTGTATTTGGAGCAAATTCAGGAATTATAACGACAACTGGTGTTATTACAGGTTTAGTTCAAACAAATATTTCACGATTATTTTTAATAGTTAGTGTAATATCTTTAGCTATTTCTGATAGTATATCTGAAGGTTATGGTATGTATTTATCAAAAAAAGCACAAAATATAACTGATAATTCCAATGGACCATTATATGCACTTATTAGTTTAATGGTTATTAAATTTCTTGTTGTAATAAGTTTTCTTATTCCACTTTTATTTACAAAAGATTTAAAAGTGTATAAAAATATGAGTTGGGTTTTATGTTGGGCAATTTTTCTATTAATTATATTGGATTATCAATTAAGTATAATGAGAAATGAATCAATTTGGAGCTATATAATCCCGCATATAGGGGTATTACTTTTTGTAATATTTTTAACAAAATATTTTGGTAATTTGATAGACAAATTAAAGTAAATTTATTTTACAATACTTTATAAAAGTATTGATTTTGTAATACTTTATAAAAGTATTGATTTTGTAATACTTTATAAAAGTATGGATTTTGTAATACTTTTCTAAAGTATATATAATGAGAAAAGGTCCTGAAGAATCAGCAACTTTATTTTCAGTAGGAACAAAAAAAAAGGGGAATGATGGAAATATATGGGTTATTGTAAAAAATAAAAATGGTGTAAAGCGTTGGAATAAAAAAACAAATAAATCCAAAAAAAGGTCTTTAAAAAAATCAATAAAAAAATCAATAAAAAAAAGAAAAAAATCAAAAAAAACATCAAAAAAAACAGACAAAACACTAAAAGGTAAAAAATATTTAATTTTTGATAACGGAGGAAGACCATATAAAGTTATTATAAAAGGAAATAGTTTAGATATTTTTACATATGATGATTCTATTGAAGATATAAATTATGATGATTATTCAATATTAGTAAAATCTTATAGAAAATTAAAAAAAATATTTATTCCAAAAGGCATTGATGATAGAGGAAAATCTTGGTCAGGTGGTAAAGGAAATACAATATTGGCTCAAATTTCAGGTAATAGATACTTATTTATAGGTCCATGGATTTATGAATTTGAAACAAAAGGTGAAAAAATTGTAGAATACCATTCGCAAGTTGGTAATAGTGGTGTACCATATCCTTTGGCGGTTGGTGAAAATAATGTTTATTTTTTGATATCAAAAGGCGAAGATGGTTATTTATCAAAAGAATATTTTGAGGAATTTCCAAAAAAATACAGTTGGGCAATTGATGGATATTCTCGTTTATGGGGCAATGGAGAATTCGGAAAATCTCTTTCGAAACAAACAAAAAAAATATCTAAAATCAAAGTTATCAAGAAAAGAATGTGGTAAATATATATAAAGATAATTATTATCGTTATATATATATGAGTAATACAGATTCAATAGCAGGACGCATAAAAAAACGAGTGGAAGTTGCAGCACGTCACGGAAGAGTAGGTGGGACTGAACATAAAAAACTGGTTGAACAAAGAAAAAAAGATATGGAAAAAAGAAAAAAACGGAAAAAGATGAAAATAGAATGCTGACGACCAAAGAAAAAAAAATAATTTCACTTTAATTTCACAAATATGACGCAGTCATTTTAAATTATAAAAGAATGATAGCTGATTTTTGAAAATGTTTAAAAATATTATTTAAAATATTCTAATTCTTCTGGTTTATAAGAACCCCAATTACCCATCTGTTGCAAATAATAAAATAGATGTTTGTTTTTATAACCATCCTTTCCATATACTACGTGCCACCCATTTTCATATAATTCCCAATCAATCATTAAATTTTCAACTGCTGGTAAATGAGTTTCATTAATTAAGTTTTCTTTTAAGAAATCTGTTTTATTTAATTTTTTTCCCAAATAAGATTTTGGTAGTCCCCGATCCCAATCAAAATACACAATCTTTTTAATGAATGTAACATCTGAAGAACAACCGTTTTTTGCAATTCTAATCATATTTATTATTTATTATCAAAAATAATAAATAATCAATTTAAAAATATTGTTAAACTTTTTTTAAAAGTTTTGTTTTGTTAAACTTTTCTTAAAAGTTTTTAAATGGTAGAAATAAATTCCCATTGCAATTCTTTACATATTTTTTTCCAAATTTCATCTTGTTCTATTCTTTTCATAGGGTCTTTCAACATAGGAAAAAAGGGTAAAAATTTTCTTTCATCCAATAATTCGCACATTTTATAAAGAACATAATAATAATTCAAGAAATTAACACGTTCGTTTGGACAATGTTTTGAATAGGGCTTTTGAATATCTAAAAACAAATTACACAATTTTTCTTCTAATTCTGGACGCATTACTGGTGGTTTTATACCTAATTTATCTTTTATAAATGGAATATGTTCATAAAATTTATTATATCCTAATTTTTTCAATATATCTTTGGCTTTTTTATTAGACATTGTTTTAAGATTAATTCTTTCTTTTTTGATTTGATTTTTAATATCAATTAATACTTGTTCTGGGATTTGCGTGGTTTCTTTTGCTTGAAATTGTGCCAATATTTCACGAAAATGATTTATTCTTTTATAAGCATAAAAACATACTTCTTTTGGAGGTTCTTTATAGGAAGGTTTTTCATGTTCTATTAGAAAACTTGTCTGTAAACTGCAAACTTTACAAACCAATATTCCTTTATTTTCAATGGGAATTAATTCTCCAGAACATTTATTACAAATATCATAATTTTTTTTATAATTCTCTATATCAAAAAAATTTGTATCTACATTTTTTAAATAAGTATTTAAGTTTTTATTTGTTTCTTCTTGGATAACATTTTCATCTTCAGTATAATTTTTATCAAAAAAACGGTGTAATATTTTTTTTTTATTATCATAACCTTCAGATAATTTTTTCTTTTTTTCAAAATAATTAAATATATATTTAGAATTTTCTAGTAAATAATTATCTTCTTTAATTTTATTTTCTTTAATATCTTTTTTTATTTTTTTTATTTCTGTTTTAATCTGTAATTTCCTCTCAATATTATTTGTTTCATAAAATTCTTTTTTTAAATTTTCTATTTTTTTTTTATTTATTGGGATAATATTAATTTTAATATTTTTAAATTCAGCCATTTTTTCTTTATGTGTATCATCTAATGTGATTTTATTATTTTTTAATTGTAATTTTTTTGAATTTTTTGGTTTGAAATTAGGCATCAATATATATTATCTTTTGATATTTTTTAAATAAAAATAAAAAAATAAATTATAAATCGTAATATTTTTTGTTTTATTATCATATTATGGAAGTTATTGATATTAATGCATATGAAAATTTAGATATTTTAAAAAAAACGAAAATGATGTTTATATTCAATGCTTTAGAAAAAGGATGGAAAATAAAAAAAAAAGACGATAGATACATATTTTCGAAGAATCATGAAGGAAAAAAAGAAGTTTTTTTAGATTCATATTTGAAACGATTTATAGAGTCAAATATAAAAAATAAATAATTTTTATGCTTTAAATAATTAATTAATTAATTATTTGAAAATTTTTTTTCTTTAGGAATATTATAATAATATGGGAGGAGGATTAATGCAACTAGTCGCTTACGGTGCTCAAGATGTCTATCTTACGGGTAACCCACAAATCACTTTCTGGAAGGTAACTTACAGACGCCACACTAACTTCGCTATGGAATCTATTGAACAAACCTTTAACGGTCAAGCCGATTTCGGCCGTAGAGTCCAATGCACTGTTTCAAGAAACGGTGATTTGGCTTACAGAACTTATCTTCAAGTTACTCTCCCTGAGATTAACCAAGATGATAAAGACTCTGGTCAAGTCTTCGCACGCTGGTTGGACAACCCAGGTCATCAACTCATTTCACAAGTTGAAGTCGAAATTGGAGGTCAACGCATTGACAAACAATATGGTGACTGGATGCACATCTGGAATCAATTGACTCTTACTTCTGAACAAGAAGCTGGTTTCCACAAGATGATTGGTAACACCACTCAACTTACTTACTTGACTGACCCTGCTTTCGCCAAAGTCGCGACTGCCTGTTCTTCTGCTGATGTTCCTAACGCAACATGTGCACCACGTCAAGCACTTCCAGAAACCACTTTATACGTCCCACTCGAATTCTGGTTTTGCCGCAACCCTGGTCTTGCACTTCCTTTGATTGCCCTTCAATACCACGAAGTCAAAATCAACATCGAACTTCGTCCTATGGATGAATGTTTGTTTGCTGTTGACAAAATCAATGGAGCAGGAACCGACAACGTCAAATGTACCAAAGCTTACAGCAAATCTCTTGTTGCCGCTTCCTTGTACGTTGATTACGTTTTCCTTGATACCGATGAACGTAGACGCATGGCACAAAACCCACACGAATACCTCATTGAACAACTTCAATTCACTGGCGATGAATCCATTGGATCTTCCAGTAATAAAGTTAAGTTGAATTTCAATCACCCATGTAAAGAAATTATCTGGGTCGTCCAACCTGATGTTAACGTGAGTTACTGTGACTCTTTCGTTTCATCCGAAGTATTGAATGCTGCACTTGGTGCCCAGCCATTTAACTACACCGATGCCGTCGATGCCCTTCCTAACTCCATCCGCGCTTTCTCTTCAACTGCACAACTTGGTACTGCCAATAATGGTGTCATCGATGCCTCTGGTCTTTTCAATGACCCAACTGCAGGAAGCAGTGGAAATGCTGGTGTTGCTGATATGTCAGCTGGTCAAGTTGCAAATATGGGAAGTGCATTCGATGCTAGTATTAACAATGGTGTCTCTGATGCAGGTGCTTTCGTCCTCGCAGAAACTGCACTTAACATGCACTGCTGGGGTGAAAATCCAGTCGTCACTGCCAAGCTCCAACTTAACGGTCAAGATCGCTTCTCTGAGCGTGAAGGTACATACTTCGATCTCGTCCAACCTTTCCAACACCACACCAGACACCCAGACACTGGTATCAACGTCTACTCTTTCGCACTTCGCCCAGAAGAACACCAACCTTCAGGCACTTGCAATTTCTCCAGAATTGATAACGCCACACTTCAATTGGTTGTCTCTGCCGCTGCCATCTCTGGTGCCGCAACTGCCAAGGTCCGTGTCTACGCCACCAACTACAATGTCCTACGTGTGATGAGCGGTATGGGAGGATTAGCATACTCGAACTAATTCGAGTAGCAATAAACTTTAAAAAAATTTATATTCAATTATAACATTTTGATTATTTAATTTTATCTTTATAGATAATATTAAATTTATATATATATATATATATATATGACAAAAACAACAACGAATAATATGTCCTCATCACGTAAAAGTGCAAAAGCTCTTAAAAATTTAAGTGATATATTATTAGAAAATACAAAAGATGCAAAAGATGCAAAAAATATATATAATTCATTAGAAAAAAGTGAAATTGTCAATATGTTAGAAACACAAGAAAATCTTAACGAATTACTTCTTTCGATGGGTAAAGAATTTGACAGGTGGTTGAATAATGTTGATGGTGAGTGGGTTTTCACCACTAATAGTTATTCGAATTTTTATATTATTTCACCCGAGGCAAATAATATAGATAAATGGTGCAAAGATAAATATGCTTGTCTTTCAAATTTAAATAATATTTTAAATGATTTATTTAAAGATAAATCTGAATTAAGAGAATTTATAACTTCGTTATACGAAAACATAGTAAAAAATAATAAAAAAAAGTTGGGGGAAGCAGTTGATAATTTGGGTAAAGCAAATGATAGTTTTGGGAACATGCTACGTTGTATTGATGTAGCGCGTGGCGATCCAGAGAAAATGAAAATGTGCACCCGTCAGTCTGGCGCATCCAAATCCAAAAAACGCAAAAAATCCAAAAGAAGACGCAAATCCAAAAAACGCCACAAAAAACGACGCAAATTCAAAAAACGACGCAAATCCAAAAAACGACGCAAAACAAAAAAAAAATAATCTATAAATTTTTAAATAATTTATTATAATAAATTATTTAACGAAACATATTTAATAACTTAATGATAAATAATGTATAAATGACTGATATAGATTTGACAGAAGAAGAAATTGCAAGAATTAAGCAAATTTTCCAACAATTTGATAAAAATAACAACAACACTATCGATAAAAAAGAATTAGCTATATTCGCCAGAGCTCTTAACGATTCTATTACTCCCGCCGAATTACACGATTTTTTTAAATGTTTGGATAAAGACAATTCATCAACTATTACGTGGGAAGAGTTCATCAAATATTGGACTTCTAATTAAATTATTAAAACATATTTAACAAAAACTTAAATATTATATTATGTCTGAAATTTATTTATACATATTTTACGGATTAACGTGTTTAACAATATTTACATGCTCAACTATTATTGTATTGGGAATATTTGAATGTATATTATTGCGCAAAAAAAGACTATCTGCAACAATAATACCAAGCAAAGAAAAAAAAGAACAACACGAAATAGAACAAGAAATAAAACAACTAAAAATAGAAAAAGAACATAAACAACAGCATATTACAAATATATATAATCCTCAATTTACAAACATTATGACATTATAACATTTATTAAATATATTTAGAGTTTTAAACAAAAATTTATTAGTTAAATGTCTCAATATTACTGGGGTAAGCCTGATACTTCTGTTAGTTTTTGCGAAAAAAAATATGATACACTTTTTTGGATAGCAGAATATTATAATACAATTAGTGCTGTTCCTTATATTTTTATAGGAATGGCGTTTTATTGCACTCGTATAAAAAATATTGGTATTTGTTTAATGTTTTTAGGTTTATCAACAATGTTAATGCATGGAACATTAAGATATTACGGACAATGGTTGGACGAAATAGGTTTAATAGTATTATCTTTCGAATCATTAAAACAATTGGATAAACGATTAAAATATATTTTTTTACCACCCATTTTAGGAATATATTTAATGTTTAATGAAAATTTTTTAGTTTTCTTTTCAACATTTGCAACCATGCAATTTATAATTGTTTATAAAGTATATCATAAAAATAAATCAGCTATACAGAAAATATTTTCATCTTTGTATGTTTTTTTCTTCTCATTAGCATTGATATTTTGGTTTATTGACCAAACATTTTGTAAATATATAGGTAATACGCAGTTTCACGCATTATGGCATATAAGCACCTGTATAGCCATGTTTTATGGTTACTTAAATTTCATAATAGAATAAAAATATTTTATAATAATATCTTTATGTTATTGGATATTATTGGTTATAGTGCTATAGGTATTGGAGCAATATCTTTGACACCACAAATTATCCAAATGATTAAAACAAAAAAGGTGCGAGATATAAACATATATTTTTTGATAATTTCAATTATTAGCGATATTCTTTATTTTATTTATTCTATATTAACAAAACATAATATTTTTATTATTTCTGTAATTCCACCTACTTTATCTCATATAATTATGTTAATATTATGGTTATTATATAATAAAAAATTAACTATAAATAATGAAGCAAATATTGATACAAACAACGACATAGAAATCGTAATAATTTAATTTCTAATAAAATATTAAATGCTTGAAAAACAAGAATTTAAAGAATTATTTGTAACAGCAGTAGTATTATTAGCTATTGATATAACATATTTATATTTGAGAAAAGATGATTTTAGTATCTATTTTTTAAATATTCAAAAATCACCTTTAAAATTTAGATTGTCTGGTGCATTTTTAGCATATTTTTTGTTAATTTTAGGAATGTATTATTTTATAATAAAAGATAAAAAATCTCTCCAAGATGCATTTTTATTAGGTGTTTTTGTTTATGGTGTTTATGATTTCACAAATTACGCAACATTATCCAAATGGACTCTTAAATTCTCATTAATGGATATGTTTTGGGGCGGAACTGTATTAACTTTAAGCACTTTTATCATTTATGAACTGTTAAAATACTTATAATTTTTATATTTTTTTACTATATAGATGTCATCATTACCATCAAATTCTGATATTACCACTGTTAGAACAATTGATTTAACTTCTACAGATGTTGTATCTGCTTCAGCTGTTCCTACAACTTGGTTTGATAATTTACAAGGCTCGGGTGATACACTTGAAAGAAATAAAGAAGAAATTAGAAATTATCTATTTCAAGAAATATTTTCAGAAAATTCATCAAAAACTTTTTTTGATATCTCCAAATCAGTCATAAATGTCTCCGCAAATCATATAAAAGAAAGTGCTCGTATTTTTAAAGTAGACCCCAGCACAAAAACAGCAACTGTTAACTTAAATACTAACACCGCATTAGGTGATAAAAAGGGTTTTTATGTGCCATTAACAACAGATACTCATAAAGTAAACATAACAAATAAAGATAATACTATATCATTCAAAATAGAAAGAACGGGAACTGGAAGTGATGGAAAAAATTTATATCAAGTAACAAAATTAAGTGGAACAGCTAATTTAACTATTGACTCATAATTTAAAAAAATGTTTCAACATTTTTTTAAAATTAAAAAAAATATTATTATGGATTTTCAAGGGCTGCTATTCTTGTTAACAAATTGGCGACTGTTGTTTCCAAACTTGTTATTTTTGCTTCTGATGCCACAATTTTTGCTTCGGCTACTAACAACTTTGAGGTCTGCTCTTCAAGCTTGGTTTTCTCTGCCTGCTGTATTCTGTCTATCTCTTGTGATGCTGAAAAATTTATTGCAAATATTTTATTTTTATCAATTGTAAGAAAATCATCTACACAAATACCAAAAAGAAATAAATATTTCCATTTTTTT
>MDSV01017570.1_pt1 | contig 14669 bp, 11 predicted proteins | sample 810851 | NCBI WGS metagenome assembly MDSV01 (sample SAMN05326640, study PRJNA326480) | marine metagenome | isolation source: seawater | place: Atlantic Ocean: North East | collected 2012 | reverse complement strand
GCATCAGCAAGTGGCCTGTATGCGCGGTGAAAGCCCATTTAGGGCACTCCATCTCTGCGGCGTCCGCCGACCAGCTGTTAATGACTCTGGGCTCATGGAACTACGGTGTCCTGCCCGGCATCACCACAGCCAGCGAAATCGCACCCGACGTGCATCAGTCACATCTGACGATTCCGCTGAGCCACACCAAGGTTTCAGCCGAAGATATCCCGGTCTGTTTTATCAACAGCAAAGGCTTTGGAGGAAACAATGCCAGCGCCTGGGTGCTAAGCGGGCAAGCAAGCCGTGAACACCTGAAAACACTCGTCACCGAAGCCGAATGGCACAGCTACATAGCAAGAAATGAGAAGATCCGTGAGAGTCAGCAGCAGTACCTGAGCGCTGTAGCGAAAGAGAACTTACCACTGCCCTACCGCGATAAAGAAGTACAGCCAGAACCGGATGACATCGAACTTACCTCAGAAGGCATGAAGCTGCCGGGGTGGGCTGAAAGAGTAAGATTTTAGATCAAAAAGGAATCACACTTCCGTCCCAATGCAACAAACGCCCGTTCTGTTCAGGCGTCAGCCCTCTCATAACATTGACCAGGCGCTCAGCGGTTTGCTCGCGGGTATACAACTTGCCCTCGGCAATCCCAGCCTGAAACGGCTCTGACAAACGTGAATCCGTCGTGCCCGGATGCTGGGCCACAACCACACTGCCTGGCGCCTTCCGCGACCACTCAATCGACAAATTACGGATAAACATATTCAGGGCGGCCTTACTCATACGGTAACTGTACCAACCGCCCAGGCCGTTATCTTCCAGGCTGCCAACCATGGCCGACAGAGAGACCCACTTAATGGGCGACGAACGTTTTACAAGTGGCTCAACGGCTTGTGCGAGATGAATGTGCGTCTGAACGTTGACCAACATGTTCTGCTGAAGCCACTCCATCGACAGCTGCGACAGCGATTTCTCGGGCATATTCCAACCACCGTGCAACAACCCAGTGCCACAGAACACCGCGTCCAGTGGCCCACACTTCTCAACGAATGCTTTTACCTGCTCGACTGACGACGGTTTGGTCAGATCAGCCACACAGTGCGTCGCCGAAGGCTCACCCGACCGGCTCAAGGTGAATACATGATCCCCTTCATCACGCATTCGCTTAGCGACAGCTTCGGCAATGGCCCCTGATGATCCAGCAATCAATACACGCATTAGCACTCTCCTGAATCCGATCCACAAAAAAGGCGCGATCACCGCGCCTTCATTAATTCAGACTGCCCGCTTAGAACGGCACGTCATCATCAAAATCATTGTACGCCTGCGACGGCGCTGGCTGCTGCTGAGCAAACTGCGGCACATCGTCCATGCGCTCAACACGCCACGCCTGCAGACTGGTGAAGCACTTCTCAGGCTTGCCCGGCGCATTCCAGAGGCGACCGTTCAGATTGAACTGAACCTTAATCTCGTCTCCTGGCTGGTAGCTATCCATCAGGGCACACTTATCTTTGATCAGCTCCAGCGCCACGTAGTTAGGGTACTCTTCTTTCTCGCCTTCACCGGTCAGCTTGACCACAAACTCACGCTTAGTAAACCCGTTCTGCCCGAACGACTGCGTGTCACCGATGGTGTGGATGATCCCCGTAACTTCAAAACCCTTGGCCATGCTGTGCTCCTCTTAAATGATGAGGTCATTGTAAGGAGGAGACAAAGGCTTTGAAAGCCCGGAATGAAAACCGGGCGCTATTCTCAACGGCTGATATCGTGCAGACGCTGAGCAAGTTGAATCGAATTCTGACTCATAGCATTCAGTGCACCGGCATCTTGGCTGCTCTGATCAGACAACTCGCGTATACGTTGCGCTAGGTCACTTATCTTCTGGCTCAGTGTGGCCTGCTCTCCCGCCGTTGCTGCGATGGTTTCTGTTTTATTGGTGATCTTCCCAAACGCATTAACGATATCACCAAAGTGTTGCTTCGCCATATCCGCGCGGTTGATAGACTCTTCTGACATTACCCGACTCTGATCAATTACGCTCACAGCCTCATCGGCTGCAGCCTGTAGCTGAGCGATCATGTTGTCGATCTCGCTTGCTGAATCCTGCGTTCGCTGAGCAAGAGTGCGGACCTCGTCGGCGACCACAGCAAAACCCCGCCCCTGCTCACCTGCGCGCGCGGCTTCAATTGCTGCGTTCAATGCCAGTAAGTTCGTCTGTTCTGATATCGATTTAATCACTTCTAACACCGTGCCTACTTTTTCAGCATCGCCTGCAAGACGATCCATCACCGCTTTAGCACTGGATAGTTCAGTCGCCAATTCGGAGATGGCCTGAGCATTCTTACCAACAACCTCTTCACCCTCTCCTACTAAAGAGCGCGCCTCGTCAGCCGTCTGCTTAGCTTCACCTGTATGCAGGGTTACCTCGTTTGCAGACTCTGCCAATTCACTAATGTAGTTAACCAGTGCTTCGTTTTCGCCGTGCTGCTTCAAAGCCCGGTTCTGCAGGGTATCGCTCAACGCATGAAGCTTCTCAGCGCCCTCCTTCACACGGCCGGATTCATCAGCCAACTCACGAAGTAAGTTCGACAAATGCTCACCGTAACCATTAACCGCTTTGCGCAGCTCAGCGATCTCATCCGAACCCCGGATAACCAGGCGCTGATCACTTCTGCCCTCTGACATACTTTTAATCTGCGTTGTAGTTTCAGCGAGAAGTCCGAGTAACTTATTGCCGTACATGTATACAAGCACGGAGAAAATCAACATAAGAGGAATCAACGAGCCATAAAGAGCAAGTACCGTCGTGTTCAGACCGCTCAGGGCGACCGCATCAGGAATAATCAACGCAAGCTTCCAGCCTTGCTCGGGCAATTCAGCAATAATAAGCTGCGAACCACCACCATCGACAACGGCATCGGGCAACTGATACACACCCGGCCCAGATCTCAATGAAGTGATCAGAGGCTTCAGGCTGGCATCACGCTGGATGACGTCATCAAGTGTCAGAGTCGCTATTGGCTCATTACGGATATCTGGTGCGGCGATAATACGATCTGTCTGATCAACAATGACCGCATGACCACCGCTGGCTGCATTCATGCTTTCAAGTAGTTTCTCGATACCTTCCATCTTAAGATCAATGGTTGCAACGCCCCAGAACTGACCGTTACGTTGAATTGCAACTGTGCAGGTAGTCATCGCGACTCCAGAGGCAGGGTCAAAATACACCTCAGACCAGGCACACTGCCCCGCGGCAAGCCCTTTACCCACGGTATACCAGCCTTCATTGTGATAACCGCTACCCTCTGGCGCGTTATAGTCGTCCAGCAAACTCAAGCCAGTGCCCTCGCGAGCCCAGAAAAGAGAATCACGTGCCACACCGGGTGAAAGCTTGCTTGGCTCTGGCCATACCCCTCCTCCGGCGATACGGGCATCCCCAAACTGATCAACGACACCCTCAAGTTGCTCGATTAAAACGTTGCGATCTGACGGCAGAGATTCCGTCAGAATTGCTAATGAACGGGTTAACACGGCTGTCGACTCCAAGACCCCCTCAATGTCAGAGCGCATAGCATCGACGCGGCTATTCATATGAGATGTCGCTTCTGCCCGAATCAACGGCTCAGCAACAAAAGAGGTGATAACGTAGATACCTAGTATTGAAGACAGCAACAAAGCACCCGCCATCAAGCGGATTCGCCCAGAAATCTGCATATAAGCTCCGAAGATAGGAATTAGATCATCCTCTGAGTTTAGACAGCCTGCGCCGGTCGGCCCTAAAAAGTATGGTCAGTCAGGACATATTGGCCTGAGAGTCATGATGCTTTGGGCCCCGGTGACATCAAAAGAGCTTTGAAAGCCCGAAATTAAATCCGGAATAAGAGTAGGTGTCTTCAGAAAGGTAAGATACGAATTCGCCGTTCACAGTAAGGCCCGGCTTAATGCCCGCCGTGACACCTAAACCATACGACAGCCCCGTGTCCCCGTCTGTTGTCTCTGCGTCCGAATCAATGACCTCGGCCTTGAATTCAGCCTTACTCACACCCAGCAAGCCATATAAACGAAAGCCAGCAATGTCGCTTGTCTGAACTTTGGCAAATCCAGAGAACATACCAACCAGAGAGACATCGACATCGGTCGTACCGACCTCAGTAGTGTCACCCTCCAGACCGAACGCATAATCCGCTCTCAGGCTGAAATTATCCGTCAAAGGCTTTTCAAGAGAAAGCAGCCCACCGATAGGAGATACGCTATCCCCTCCATCTTCCTCATAGCTACCCACCTGAACAGATGCACCTGCGATCAAACCATGCTCGACGACGGGACGTTCAGCATACGCTATCGATGAAAGTACACAGCAACCCACTACTACTAGTTTCTTATTAATCATACTCAGCCAAATTATTGTGAAGGATGATTAAAGAGTAGAACGGGTGTTAGGGGGGCGCGAAGATTGTCCGGAAAAGAGCCACTATGAGCCAACAGAAACTATCCGGTAGCATCAATATCGAAAATTATTTTAATCTGTGAGAGGATCTGAGGAAAGAATGCGACCAAATGCAGTCAGGGATGAGTATGGCCAAACGAGTTAAAAGCAAGAGTGGCAACAGGAAAGCTGACAGCTCAGTTAAGCGCCCGTTACTGCACACCTTCTGTCCATTCTGCACCGTACCTATAAGTGTCGATAGCCTAAGCAAACACTTCAAAAAGGTTCACCCTCGCACCCCCCATGTTTTGTGCTCGGCATGTGGTACCTATTTTCATCAAGATAAATACCCCCAACATGTGTCGTCTCAGCATTTCAATGTGCTCACATTCAATGAAAAAATGTTGATGAAGCTACGTGAAGACTTCAAATCCAGATACTACGTCAGCAGTACAGCCAGTAAAAATCTACTTTGCACTAAATGCCAGAAGAACATAAACCCAGTAAATATCATGGAGCACGTGCTTTCACAGCACCTAGATTCTTACATACGAGCCAATCTACTTTCTGTTTCTCACATTTTCTCCAAGAAGGCTCCGGTAGCAACTAAGCAACCATACTTTAATAGGAGAAAACCTGCGTCACAAACAAGTTCGACCTCGACGGCAAAGTGCAATGACTCTATAAAGGAAAATGATTCTAAAAGCTCACAACCAAAAGGTAGTCCGACCATTGCTAGCTTGAGTGGGGAAAATCGAATAGAGCGCGCTAAGAACAGGCTTCTGGTTAACGGCAAGGTACCGCTCAGAATATGTAAAGTGCTTATTTACAGCTCGGCATACTGGATTCAAGATAAGGCGAAAAACAAGATTGTCAGAGCAAAAGGCCACTACAAAAACATTACTTTCAAGAAAGATGGAACGGCTTACATCCCATTTGGAAAAATGGACTTTCTAGTTGGCCTTGCGGCTCAGAATCTCATAAGTTTTATACTTGATTCGATAGATTCCGATGGAAATTTAAAAATAAACAAAGACGAGTTCACCTATAAAGCCCGAAGTATCGTCTCAAATTCAGTGGAAACCGATGGATACCGTTGTCAAAACTACCGTATCAGAAGTAATGGCTACATGAATTTTGGGAATCAAGCCATACATGTGCCAACATTCATCATGAAAATCACTGATGTCTTCGAGCTCAGAATACATATACCCTACTGATCGCCTCGAAACGCTACGCCAATAGCATAAGTACCATCATTCAATCGAACAACCAGGCCTAATAACTTTAAGTACCGCAAGTAGTCGTTTATCGCAGCCAGGGGTCTCGGTATCAATCTGGCTTCTTCCCTGGTCAATCCCCGGTCTACCCAAGTGTTAAGACTTACGTCAATGAGAGGCTTACGGTGAATGGCTTCGGAGTCATCAACCAACTCAAGTACCGGAACGTTCCGGTCTCGAAGCATTGAATAAAAATATTCACATGAGAAACGTACAAAGGGCTCGTGCCATTTACGTGCTCCAGTCAGAATATGATTATGCAGTTCCATAACTTCTTTATGGATCAGTCGCTGCCAACGGTATCGCGCAGTCTTGAACGCGTAATCATGCTCTACTTCCTGATTGATGAAATCAGGTATAGCACTATGTGCCGCTTTCAGATCTCGCTCTAGACGGCTTGACCGGTAAGACTCGCGCTGATTAAGCCGAAATCGTAACTCTTCGATTCCCAGCTTCTGAAATTCCTGAAGCTTATCAACCAGCTGTTTATTCTTTCTTCTCTCGCTATCCCACGCTCGCTTTCTTTCAGCCTCATATGCCGCCCGAATTTTCAAGTCCATTCGGTGGCTATGCTCTAGTGCGGCAAAGGCACGTTTTAGTTCAGGTATCTCCGACGACAGGTGAATCCACCGCCGTTCAGACTTGTGGCATATGAAGTTAGCGAATTCATCAATACCGGCTTCAAGGTAGTCGTCATACCCTTCGACATCGACCTCAATACAGTTTTTATCAAGCTTTCTATAGAATGCCGCTCGATCTTCTTTAACTGCGTTAGTGTGATGCACCTCAACATACAGAAGATGCTCGCCATAGAAGACTACATCCGTTCGGCGGATTCCCGTATCAAGGCTTTGAGTCTGCTCAGCTTCGACCTGATCACTTGTATGGGTTCTTACTGGTAAAGTAAACAGGGTCTCTTGATAGGGTTCGCCTGTCTCAGGAAAACGAATATTTTCTTCATAGCGCGGGAGAGTGACTTCCTTATGCCGAACCAAAACCTCAACAGCGAGATCATGTACCAACTGACTACCAGTGCAGGTGCTATTTCCGCCATGCTTGAAATAGCAGGCCACCTTCCGCGTTGCCTGATTTCTATTCGAAGTGATAAGCGGATGTCCGCACTCAGAGCATTCTCCATTTGAATACCCCTCAGGAACATCCTTGATGTGAACAATTTCCTTAGTTGTTCTGTCCCTTGCAAGTACGAAGTTCTTCATAAGAAGCCAACAATAGAATTCGTCAATAATGGCGCGAGATCATGGTCACAATATTGGATTCATCCAGCCGTAAGCCACATGAGCAAAAGATATAACCAGATACCTCAAACTCAAGGGTGTCTATTAGTTTACGTTCATTACACGAAGGACAACCTACAAATGCTAATGAGTGACATGAACCACAAAACTTGCAAATAACTTCCCGACTCTTGGCCTCTGATAAAATGGTTTCGCAAGGAGCCTGACAAGCACCGCAATTATACTTAGCAAACATACCCAACCTCCTTGTTGGTAAACACTCGTTGACCGCATGTTTGATGTGCTCGGTTTATTTGCGGGTAAACTTCCATGTCCAGCTTCGTCATGGCTGTAATACTCTCCCCCTCAGGAATACCGCCCTGAAAGTTCATCCATTGAGTTTGATACCGTGAAGGTAACGTCGTTACCCAGTGCTTCAAAATGGGCAAAGCCACATTTGATTTTGGCGTTTTCTTCCGGGCGTCGTTCCACTGAAAACAGAGTACTCTTGCTTTCAACAACGAAATAGAGTTTATCTTTACCGTCCTGCTCAATCAGCACTGCCCAGTCTGGGTTGTAACCGCCCAATGGGGTATCGATTTTGAACCAACCGGGGAGTTTGGCGTAGAGTTTGATATCCTCGTTTCGCTCAAAGGCTGAGGCGAATTCCAGTTCGATGTCGGAGTCATAAACCACGTGGTCAAATACAGACTTCTCGGCTTTCACCATGTTGTCTTTCAGGTAGCCAAACAGTTCGTTCGTTTCAAACAGTTCCTGTCCGTAAAACTGGTCATCACCAATTTTCTGGTACTTGATGCCATCGACGATGAACAGCCGCATCTGGCTTTTGATGATGTTAGCGGCCTGCTCGATAAACTTCTGCGGATTGTTCTTGAAGGATTCCAAGCGGCCACTTTTGTTGATAATGGCAACAATGGTACGGCGTGTCAGATTCGTCTCGTTCTGTAAGTAAGTGATCAGATCCGGCAAATCAAAGGCACGGGATTCATACACGCTGGTTGTTTCCTGAACCTGCTCTGTATGCACTCCACCACGGTCTATTTCAGTCTTCGCCTTGCGGTAGGTAAAACGCGCTTTACCTACCTGCAAGTTGATCTTGATCTCTTCGGCGCACTTTTCGATCAGCGCATTGGTATCAAAGTCCACGCGGAAGGTGGTTTTGTATTTAATACGATCCCATAGCGCCTGAAACTCGGGGCTCAGATACACCGCTTTGTTCAGGGAAACCTTGGCTTTGTCATCACGGTTCTTGATGTTCAGGTTACCGGATACTTTTTTGAGTACCGTGGCAATCTGTGCTGCATGGGGCTGGAATGCCTCCGGCAAGGCCAGAGTACCGTTCTTTAACGATACCTTCAGGCTGTCTTGCACTTTGCCTTTTTTATCGATGTGCCCTTCATTCTGCAGGTGGTCCCACAGCTGTTTTGAAGCCTCAGTGCCTAAGTATTCGTGATTGTGATCGTCAACCGGCACCACGATATTGGCAAACAGGTGCTTTTCGACCACACCAAACCTGATGCCTTCTTCGTTTTCGATTTCTTTCTGCAATTCTTCTGCAAACTGTTCATAGGATTCATTAGCCATCACGGTGAGGGTATTCACCGCAAAACCATGTACCCGTTCGCCATCCTGGTTAACGCAGATGCGCAAGCCCCGGCCAATTTCCTGGCGTTTTTTGATGACAGAGGTCGTTTCGTTCAGGGTACAGATCTGGAACACGTTCGGGTTATCCCAACCTTCCTTCAACGCTGAGTGAGAGAAGATGAACTTGAGCTTTGAATCAAAACTCAGCAGTTTCTCTTTGTCTTTCATAATCAGGTTATAGGCGCTTTCATCGGCGGCAGTTTTGCCCGATGAGTCTTTCACCATCTCATTGCCTGAACTGTCTTTCTTCTTATCGACAGAGAAATAGCCGTTATGCACACCTTGCGCCGCCGTATCCAGATCGGCACCTTCAAAGAGCTGGCTGTACTTGGGTTTGCGAATGGCACGATCGTATTCTTCTTCAAACATCAGGGCGAACTTACCCTTTTGCGGGTTGCCGTCTTCGTCGTAAGCGCGGTAGTTGGAGACCTTGTCGATAAAAAACAGGCTCAGCACCTTAATGCCCTGCGGGCGCAAGCGCATTTCTTTATCGAGATGCTCTTCAATGGTCTTGCGGATCTGTAGGCGTTTAAATTCATCCGGGTCCACTTCGCCCAGTGCCTGGCCCAGTTTCAGAATGTCGGGCTTACTGGTAAAGCTGATGTATTCACTGCCTTCGGTGCAATCAATATCTTCGATAATGTAGCCATCGTAGATATCGCGACCACCGCTATACTTGCTATCCAGCAAATCCGCTCCGCTGGTCACCGTGACGGTCTTCGGTTTAATACTGCCATTCTTTAAACGAGCATGAATTTCGAGTTTGGCGTTGATCGGGCTTTTCTTGTTGTTGACGCTTAGCAGCTTGATATAAGCCTTATTGTGGCCGTCTTTCACATCAATGCCTGCCACCTCAATCTGTTTCACCAGCTTCTGCTCATACGCATCGACTGAATCCAGCTTGTAAAGCATGTGGTGCTTTTCAACATGGGTTGCCGAATACCGCAGCGTGCACATGGGGTTAAGCGAGGCAATGGCGTCTTTACTTTTGGGTGTTGTATCGACGCTCTGGGGTTCATCAACAATCACAATCGGATTGGTTTGCTGGATAAATTCAATCGGCTTGGCACCGGTCATGCGGTCATGTGCCCGATGAATGATATTGGCTTTGTTTTCTTTCTCTGGATCAGCGAAACTTCGACGGAAAGCGTCGATATTGATCACCATGATCTGAATATCAGGGCTGGTAGCAAAATTACGCACGTCTGAGAGTTTACTGGAATCGTAGGTGAACGAATCGAACGAAACGTTCTCATACAGCTCTTTAAAGTGCGTCGCTGTTATCTCCAGCGACTTCTGCACCCCCTCTTTAATGGCGATGGACGGCACAACGACAATAAACTTGGTAAAGCCGTACAAACGGTTCAACTCAAACACGGTACGCAGATACACATAGGTTTTTCCGGTACCGGTTTCCATTTCTACCGTCAGGTTGATGCCATCTTTGGAATCAAAATCTTCTGACGGTGCCAGGCCATTTTTCAGCTGTATTTTGCGGATATTGGCGTGGATGTCTTCATCCAGCAGGCGCAAACGGTTGCCAATACCCAGAGTATCTTCCTGAGTGCCATGGAACAGCGAGCCTTCCTCCCAGGATTGTAAAGGCGCTACTGTAAAGTTGGTCTGACAGATTTCCTGGCCCGCGAATACGCCCGTTACCGACTCTATGGCATCACGCTGATAATTCAGGTTTGCATCAAATTGAATTTTCATTGGTTATCTTTATCCTGCGTTGCCGAAACACTTTCATGGATGGCCTCCCACTCTGCCTGAGCCTCTTGAAGCTGTTGCTTTAACGCATTTTTATCAGGCAAATAGGTCTGGTACTTGGCGGCGTGAATGTTGGCACCTTCCGGTAAGGTAATTTCTACCAGAGCATCTTTCTTCTTCTTGCACAGCACAATGCCAATGGTGGGCTGCTCATCGTCGAGTTTGACGTAGCGGTCGAAGTAATTGACGTACATCTGCATCTGGCCCAGATCCTGATGTTTCAGCTCGCCAATTTTCAGATCAATCAATACATAACAACGCAGCAAACGGTTGTAGAACACCAGATCGACATAAAAGTGGTCTTCATCGAAGGTGAAGCGCTTTTGTCGCGCCTCAAACAAAAAGCCTTTCCCCAGCTCCAGCAGAAAGTGCTCTAACTTGTCGATGATGGCCGTTTCCAGCTCGGTCTCGGAGTAGCGGTGATGCGCTTCAAATCCGAGAAATTCCAACACCAGAGGGTCTTTAATCACGTCAGACGGCTTATCGACCATCGCCCCCTGCTCTGCAAGCTTTTTTACCCCGGCTTTATCCCGGCTTAAGGCAAGCCGCTCGTACAGACTGGCATCAAACTGACGCTTGAGTTCACGCAAAGACCAACCTTCGTTACCACATTCCACCTCGTAAAACTGCCGTTCATCCGGATCGGCAATGCTCAGCAAGAACAAATAGTGGGACCAACTTAAGGGGAACTGACTCATCAATGCCTGAGTGATACGCATCAGGTCAGATTCGCTGAGGCCTTTTTGAGTGGTCTGGTTAACCTTATCAGCCTGACGGGAAGATTCGGCAGACAGTGTCTGCTGAATCTCATCATGAGTGGGTGGCGTGGCCAGCAGTTGTTGCACCGCCTGTTTAAGGTCACCTGAAGATTGGGCGAACAGCGTCTGCCCAATCTTTGGCGAGTGCTGGTAAAACTGCCGGAACTGATCCAGAGTGCGCCGGGAAAAGCCTTTTCCCAACCTTGCGGTCAGTCGCTTCGATAGGGTCTCCATCAGCTGCTTGCCATAGACCTCAGAACGGCTGCGACTGTGCACTTCGTATTCACAGATATACCACCCATATAACCAGTTTCGTACCACGAGAGCGCTGTGGGTCGCCCGACTGGCCTGCCGTAGTGCGACGGCATGGGTTTGCTCCAGCAAGCCTATCAAACCATCGAACCCAGTCAGCGGCCCATCGCTTTGTCCAGTGGCGGCGACATTAACAGACGATTCTGGCGTGTCTTTCTGGCTCATGTTACAGGCTCCTGACGTCTTCAATACCCGCCTGCTTGAGAATCTGTACCGCGTTGGTTTTCACCACGTCGTCGGCAAAACCGGCGTCTTTGAAGACCACCCGCATGATTTCAGGATTCAGTTCGTCTTTGAGCTTAGCAATGCCTTCCACCACATCGAGGGTAATGTCGTCCGACAAGCAGATCATCAGTGCGCCCATACCGATATCAAATACCTTATGGCCAGCCACACTGCGCTCTGTAATTGGTAGGGTTAGTTCGAGACGTGATTTGATTAGAATTTCATATAGTACATCCAAATCAGTACGACCATGCTTAATATTGGAGATCTGATCTTCCAGATCCTGCTCCGTCAGATCAAAGCCCAGTTCCCAGGGTTTGATATTAGTAGAGTCGAGTTTGAAAACTTTAAAACCCAGGTCGCCTTGGTAATCCGGGTTTTCTTCTTTGATTTTGGTGGCAACACGGCGAATGCGTTCTTTGCTGATATCCGCTATAGTTTCAAATCCAGCTTTATTATTCTCTATCTTTTCAGGAAGTTGGACCGATATACATTTTCTTCTCCCAGAATCCTCCATATTAAGTTCCATTAAAGCATGAAATGTTGTACTACTACCTGCAAAGAAATCTAAAACAAGGGCATCTTCATCAGTCCCGATCACTAATAGAAGGTTCAGCAATGCTATCGGTTTAGGGAAATCAAATAAGCCTTTTCCAATTAAGCTCTGAACCTCTTTAGTACCCTTATTAGAGATAAATTCCTTTCCAAATAGCACGCTCTTTGCCATTTGAGTTAGCTTTCTTTCCTTCTGAAAAATTCTTATATCACCATCGTTTCCGCGATAAGCAACGAGTTCCTTATTCTCTTTTTCCGCTTTTTCCTTACCCCACCTCCATACACTTTCGAGACCGTCTACCGTACTAGCGTCTACTCGAATAAACCCATCTTTTTCTACCGTTGAAACACTCATAAATCCATTTTTATCGGCGCTACCAGGGTCACAATAAAAGGGATATCTTAAATTAGGCCTATTCTTCGAATTGAAAGCCTGGACATTCCTATTCCTTAGACCTTTTAACGAAAACCCTCCCTCGCTATCGCTATGAGTATGCTTCGCGCCTTCCACCAAAATCTCATTAAGGGTTAGTAAGTCATAATTTCTACAGTAAACTAGAATATATTCATGAGTTTTAGCGAAGTGTCCATATCTACGCCCTTCAGGCTTAACAATAACTGTCAACTGAGATACAAAATTTTCTTCACCATAAATTTCATCGCAGACGCTTCGGAGATTTGCCACTTCATTATCATCAATACTAATAAAAATAACCCCATCATCCTTCAGCAGGTTTCGCGCAAGCTTCAATCGTGGGTACATCATATTTAACCAATCAGTATGATAGCGCCCACTGGTCTCAGGATTGTTTGACAGATTTCGACCGTCGCCATCGACCTGCCCGGTAATCTCTTTATAGTTTTTAATATTGTCTTTAAAATTATCTTTATAAACAAAATCCTTGCCCGTGTTATACGGCGGATCGATATAGATCATTTTTACTTTTTTGTGATAGCTCTTTTGCAAAAGCTTGAGCACTTCCAGGTTGTCACCTTCAATAAACAGGTTCTGGGTGGTATCCCAATCAACGGATTCTTCTTTGCATGGGCGCAGGGTACCAGTACTTGGGGTTTGTGCCAGCATGCGGGCTTTGCTTTTGCCATTCCAGGTGAAGCTGTAGCGTTCTTCGCGGCCTTCAATGTAGTCGCCCAGCACTTCTTTTAAAGCATCAAAATCCACTTTGTCTTCGGTAAAGGCTTCCGGGAACAGTTCTTTGAGTTTGCTGATGTTGTCGGCGACGATGTCCATGCTTTTTGATTCACTGCTGTTTCTGTCTATTTGGGGAATAACGTTTTTCACTGTGTTTCCTCTTGATTCTTCTGCTTCTGCTTTCTGCAATTCGGTTACAGAGTTTCTGCGATCTGCTTGAGCCGTTGTTCCTGCTGTTTAATCTGGGTATTCAACACTACTTGCTGGCTGAACTCGGCCTGCTTGATCTGAGCACGCAGTTTTTTAATATCGTTCTCGATACTGCGGTAAAGGTTAAGCTGGTCAACTTGCTGTTGTGTGACTTCACCGCTGGCCAAATGAAAGCGCCCGCTGATGTGCGCACACTGAAGGGCTTGTACACGGGCCATGATGGCTTGATAAAACTGCCAGAAGTTACTGTGTGGCAGGCCGGTAAAGGTCAGGCTGTTTAGAAATTGCTGCTCGCTTTCAGTCTTGCTGCTCAACCCCAGCCAAGGCGATAGCTGCAACGCCTCAATGACCCACTTTTCTTTATCGGCCTTGTTTATGCGTTTATCCGCCAGGCAGATAGCCAGTTGTTCGTTGGCGTTTTCATTTTCTGACTCACATTCCCGACCTGGTACATCCGATTCGGCATTTGCTTCTGTGGCAGATGGTGTGCTGCCTTCTACGGTTTTGCGTTCAGAGAGCACAAAGAAAATGACGGTTGGGTAAGGTATAGCCCGGTTGATCAGTTGGCCGAGTCGCTCTGCATTTTTAGCGCTACTGAGTTCCACCACCAGAAAAGCCAACTCGCCGTAGTCACGCAGGTCGTCACTGTAGGGCGCGATATTGATGGTGCTGGGCTTTAAGGTGTAGAGCCAGCGGATTTTATCAACATCGTCTTTTAATGCCTTTTTGTCTTTAGCGTCCAGGTCGGCGTGCTCCTGAAACATCTTTTTGAACAGGGGTTTATTGAGCACGCAGCTATTGGGTATTCTCAAGCCTGCCAGAAAGGCTTCGAAGTGTGGCGAGCTTAATCCTAAATCAGGCATGGCCGACTCCATCGCTAGTAGCCGTCAGTATCAGGTACGACACCACCATAAAGTCTTCAATGCCCTGACTGGAGGTCGCAGTCAGCACGGTACCCCCTTTTGTGAACAGGCTTTCGATTCCTTTCTCTTCGCTCTTGCCAGCAATGCTGTCGACGGCAACGGCCAATAAATGCTGAAAGTCGCTCATATCACGCCCGTGGCGAGTGATACGGTTTACTTCACTTATGGCGGG
>MDSV01213059.1_pt1 | contig 14671 bp, 14 predicted proteins | sample 810851 | NCBI WGS metagenome assembly MDSV01 (sample SAMN05326640, study PRJNA326480) | marine metagenome | isolation source: seawater | place: Atlantic Ocean: North East | collected 2012 | reverse complement strand
GCCTTGCCGTATCACGCAGGTTTAGACACCAAACAAAGGGTCCACAACCAAGACAGTTTTCTCAAGGAAGATTGTGACGTTATCGTTGCGACTATCGCTTTTGGTATGGGTATAGACAAGCCAGACGTTCGCTTTGTTGTTCATCACGATATCCCTAAAAGTATTGAAAGTTATTACCAAGAAACAGGTCGTGCGGGTAGAGATGGTGGCGAAGGCCATTGCTTGGCCTTTTACGCCTACAAAGATATCGAGAAATTAGAGAAATTTATGGCTGGAAAGCCACTTGCAGAACAAGAAGTTGGCTATGCCTTATTGCAAGAAATGGTGGCTTATGCCGAAACTTCAATGTCTAGGCGTAAATTCATATTGCATTATTTTGGAGAGGAATTTGACGCGGTAAGCGGGGCAGGTGCCGATATGGACGACAATGCACGAAACCCAAAGCCAAGAGTGGAAGCACAAAAAGAAGTTGAGCTTATTATTCAAACCATTAAAGATACCAATGAGCAGTACAAAATCAAGGAGTTGGTTCACATCATGGTAGGGAAAGAGACGCCAATTTTGGTATCGCATCGCATTCAATCAAATCCCCTTTTTGGAGCAGGTAACACCAAGGACCAAGCCTACTGGAAAGCCTTGTTATCACAGCTTTTAGTTGCGCGGTACCTTACTAAGGAAATTGAAACCTATGGCGTGATTAAGCTAAACGAAAAGAGCTTATCTTTTTTAGAAAAACCACACAGCTTTTTGATGACTGAAAATCATTTGTATGACAACAGTGTTGCTGTTGCTGCACCTGCTAGAACAGCCTCCTTTGAAGTAAAGCTTCAAAAAATGCTGATGAAGCTTCGTAAAGAAGTTGCAGAAAAGTTTAATGTTCCTCCGTATGCCGTCTTTGAAGAGTCATCAATTAATGATATGCTTGTTAAGTATCCCATAACTATTGAAGAGTTAAAGAACATTCACGGAGTAGGTGAGGGGAAAGCCAATAAATTCGGCAAACCCTTTATTGATTTAATTGACTCCTACGTCAAGGATAATGACATCACCAGACCCGAAGATTTAGTCATCAAAACCACGGGTGCAAATTCAGCGCTTAAACTGTTTATTATTCAAAATATCGATAGGAAGTTGCCTATTCGTGATATTGCAGATGCCAAAGGAATGGAACTTCCCAATTTTCTGGACCAACTGGAAACCATTGTTTTTGCTGGAACTAAAGTAAATATTCAATACGCAATCGACGATCTTTTTGATGAAGATCAACAAGAAGAACTTCACGAATACTTTATGGAAGCGGAAAACAACGACATACAAGAAGCCGTTGAGGAATTTGATGGTGAATATGAAGAGGACGATTTGCGTATTTTTAGAATTAAATTCATGAGTGAGGTGGCAAACTAATCTTTTTATATCTATTTTCGCAGGCATCAAAAAGCACTTATGAAAGAAGGTATATTCGCTGTTTTCACAACACCAAAAGGATCAATCAAAATTTGTTTAACACACAAAGAAACACCGGGTACGGTTGGTAATTTTGTTGCGCTAGCCGAAGGCAATCTCGAGAATTCTCACAAGGCACAAGGAACCCCTTACTACGATGGCATGACTTTTCACCGTGTTATAGAAAATTTTATGATTCAAGGCGGATGCCCAGAAGGTACTGGTGTTGGTGGCCCGGGTTATCAATTTGACGATGAATTCCACCCAGACCTAAAACATGACAAGCCTGGCGTTTTGTCTATGGCAAATGCTGGACCGGGTACCAATGGAAGTCAGTTTTTCATTACCCACAACGAAACACCTTGGTTAGATGGAAAACACACCGTTTTCGGTTTTGTCGTTGAAGGTCAAGATGTGGTTGATCAGGTTGCGCAAGGCGATCGTATTGAATCGCTTGTTATTGAACGTATTGGCGACGAAGCAGCAGCCTTTAATGCTGTTGAAACTTTTAGGGTTTTTGAAGGCAGTCGCGAACAACGTTTACGTGAGGCTAAAGAAGCACAAGAAAAAGCACTTCAAAAAGTTGCTGCTGGTTTTGAAAAAACAGCCTCGGGACTGCGCTATCAGTTTATTCAACGCGGCGATGGTGTGGCTTCTGAAAAAGGGAAAACGGTTTCTGTTCATTACAAAGGACAACTCTTAGACGGAACTGTTTTTGATTCATCTTATAAGCGAAATCAACCCATTGAATTCAAACTTGGAATAGGCCAAGTAATTCCTGGTTGGGACGAAGGCATTCAACTGTTATCTGTAGGGGACAAGGCGCGTTTTGTTGTTCCTAGCGACTTGGGTTATGGCGCCAGAGGGGCAGGTGGTGTAATTCCTCCAGGTGCTACCCTTATTTTTGACGTAGAATTGGTAGGCGTAAGCTAAACTTTCCACTTTATATTACAACCCAGACTGGGCTTTTGAAGCGTGTCAATGATTTTTCCAGAAAGGAGGGCATCCATTGCGGCGCGCAGATCGTTTCCTGTTACAGGCAAATCGTTTTTAGGTCTTGAGCTGTCCATTTGACCGCGGTATACCAAATTTTTTCTGCTATCAAAAAGGTAAAAGTCTGGTGTGCAAGCAGCATCATATTCTTTAGCTACACTTTGACTTTCGTCATATAAATAGGGAAAACTAAAGCCGTATTTTTCGGCTGTTTCTTTCATCAATGCCGGATCGTCGTCGGGATAGTTTACCACATCATTACTGGAAATGGCTACAAATCCAATCCCCTTGTCTTGATACGCTTTGGCCATGGCCGTGATGCCTTCCATCACATGGATGACATAAGGACAATGGTTGCATATAAACATCACAACGGTGCCATTTGCTCCGCTGCAGTTATCAAAACTATGTGTTTTGCCATCTATGGTATTAGGCAATGAAAAATCAGGTGCTTGGGTACCCAAGGCCAACATGTTTGAAGGAGTACGTGCCATTTCTTTTTTTTCAAAAATAGCGATAAAATATCATCGAATAACCTCGTCTCCTTTTTCCCTTTTAATAAAGGAAATGGATTCGGCTAAAAGCGATTGAAATCCTTCGAGGTGCTCTTTGTAGATAAAGATTTTGTGTTTGACCACGGCATTGTTTGTCGGCGATTTTTTAGATTCGGTAATCACCAAGAAGTAATCTTTGGCTTTTGTTTCTTTCACATCAAAAAAATAGTGTCTAGAGCCTGCTTGCAAGCAACCCTCTCTGACACTTTTTTGGTATTCAGTTTTGGACATAAATAAAGATTTGGTTTTACTAAAGTAAAATCTTTAGCAATTAGATTTCTTCTTCTATGCGCTGTTCTTCGTAGAGTTCTTTATAGTATCCCGCTTGGCTAACAAGGTCTTTGTGTGTGCCGTATTGGACGATTTCCCCATGTTTGAGTATCAGAATATAATCTGCATTTTTTGCCGATGAAACCCGGTGGCAAACAATTATGGTGGAAGTGTCTTTGTTGTTCTTTTTAAGGGCATTCAGAATTGCCTCTTCTGTCTCCGTATCAACTGCTGAGAGGCAATCGTCTAGCAAAAGAATTTTAGGATTTTTAATCAATGCACGTGCAATGGATACCCGTTGCTTTTGACCACCAGAGAGCGTAATCCCTCGTTCTCCAAGCATCGTTTCATAGCCTGCTGTAAATTCGACAATGTTTTTGTGTACCGCCGCTTGTTTTGCCGCTTTTTCAATTTCTTGTTCAGTAGCATCGGGTTTACCAAAGCGTATGTTGTGCGCTATGGTATCTGAAAATAGAAAAGGCTGTTGGGGCACAACACCCATGATTTCACGAATGTCTTTTTGCGCATATTCATCCAAGGCGAAACCACCCAAGGACACTTTGCCAGAATGGGGCAAATAGGTTTTGGATAATAGCTGTAAAAGTGTTGTTTTACCAGATCCTGTTGGGCCCATTATGGCTAAGGTTTTCCCTGACTCCAAACTAAAGGACACGTTCTTAAGTGCTTGAATGCTGGTATCGTCATACATAAAATTAACCTTGTCAAAACGGATGTCAAAATTTACTGGTTTTTTGTTGGCACTAATGCCGTCTTGAATATCGGGTTCTTGGCCCAAAAATTCGTTAATGCGTTTTTGGGAAGCTTCTGCTTGTTGTACGATGGAGGTTACCCAACCCACAGTTGCTACGGGCCAGGTGAGCATGTTCACGTAAATAATAAATTCGGCTAAAACCCCCAGCTCAATTTGCCCATTGATGTATTGGTTTCCTCCGATAAAAATAACCAAGACATTACTGATGCCAATCAGTAAAATCATCAGCGGGAAAAACCATGCTTGAACCTGTACCAATGACATGTTTTTGGTTTTGCTTTCCTTTGATATAGCTGCCATCTCATGGGTTCTATTTGTCTCGATCGCATAAGATTTAATGACATTGATTCCGCTAAAAGATTCTTGGCTAAAAGTAGACAGCTTTGACAGCATTTGCTGTACTAGGGTGCTGCGTTCGTGTATGGCCCTGCTCAGTCGGTATATAAGAAAAGACAATATGGGAAGCGGTAAGAGCGTGTATGAGGTCAGTTTAGGGGCTACGCTTATCATATAGCTAATCACGATAACAAAAAGTGTCACCGTGTTGATGCTGTACATAAGTGCTGGCCCTACATACATACGCACACGAGATACGTCTTCACTAATGCGACTCATTAAGTCACCAACGCGGTTTTGTTTGTAGAAGCGTAAAGAGAGTTTTTGATAGTGGTTGTAGACCGTGTTTTTTAGGTCATATTCAATATGCCTAGAAACATTGATGATGGTTTGGCGCATGCTAAAAGTGAATATTCCAGAAACAAGTGCTGCACCCACAATTAGCGCAATGTTGGTTAAAAGCAGTCTTTTGATGTTGGTCAAATCTGTTTCTCCACTTCGCACAAACTGCTCGATGGCCGTAATCGAATCTCCGACTAGGCTAGGGGCCAGTACGGCAAACACACGTGAGGAAACAGTAAATAGCAATCCTAATAGTAATAGGAATTTATATTTCTTAAAATAACGGTTAAGATATTGAAGCGCGCGCAAATATTATTTTTTACGAAGATAGGATTTTAGCTCTTTGCATCAAATCTTGTGTAGCATATCATCTAAAATCCCTTATTTTTGCAGGAACAAACGTTCTTATTCATGATTACACGTCGTCATTTACGTACCAAAGTCATGCAGGCATTATATGCGCAGCAACTTGACCCAACAGACAACCTTAAAGCAGGAGAATCATGGATTTTGAAGAGCAGCCAGGATTTTTACCTCCTCTACATTACACTTCTTGATTTGTTCCGTGAGCTTCATGCTTGTGGATATGCCCTCTACGAGAAAAACACCAAGAAGCATCTTCAGGATGATGAAAATGAAACGAACCCCAAGTTTTTTAGCAACAAAGCGCTTTTGGCACTGTGTGATAATGCGGCTCTAGCAGCACAAGTCAAAAAACACAAACTTACGTACTGGAAAAATCACGACGAATATGTACGTTTGGTTTGGGATGAAATTACTGCTTCAACCATTTATGATGAATACCTGAAGACTGAGACCACAAGCTTAGCGCAAGACCAAGATTTTTTGGTGCAGCTTTTCAGCACGGTAATCGCTCCATTGGATCGCTTGGGCGAGTTCATGGAAGAAGTTAATATTTCTTGGGTCGATGATGCGCCACTTGCCAATACGATAGTACGAAACAGTTTGAAGCGTGTTGCTGAGCCCGATGCCATAATCACTGTTTTGTATAAAGATGATGAGGATCGGAAATTCTCACTGGAGCTTTTTAGAAAAGTGGTGCTCAATAAACCTGAATTTATTGAGGAAATCAAAGGGCGAACGCCAAATTGGGATTCGGATCGTATTGCTGAATTGGATTTCACCTTATTGCTCATGGCCTTGGCCGAGTTGTTTTATTTTCCTTCAATACCGGTTAATGTTACCATCAACGAATACTTGGAAATTGCGAAGGAATATGCCACACCAAAAAGCAGCATGTTCATTAACGGTGTGCTGGACAATGTGGTAAAAGACATGACCAAGCAAAAACGGATTCGCAAAAATGTACGTGGAATGCAGTAATATGTTTATTTTTGAAAAAATTATATAAAATGAAACCATTTGTTTTGGCCATAGTTGCCCTATTTGTCTTGGGTTGCTCACAGAGTGCCTCAAAGAAAGTGAAACAAGAAAATGTTGCAGAAGCTGCAGCAAAACAAGAAGCCAATGGGGATTTGCCCGTAATGACATTCGATAGAACAGAACACGATTTTGGCACCATAAACGAGGGAGATGTTGTTGAAACTTCTTTTTCCTTTACCAATACAGGAAACAGCGACCTTATGATTTTGGATGCGCGTGGAAGCTGTGGATGTACGGTACCTGAATACCCAAAAAATACGCCAATTGCCCCCGGCGAGACAGGAGATATAAAAGTAAAGTTTGATTCCGCCAACAAGCCCGGCAACCAAACAAAAACGGTAACCCTAACCAATAATACAGAACGTGGTCGTGATATCATTCGTATCAAGACAATGGTTACTGCTGATCCTATAAAAGAACAACAACGCCAAGCGGCACGTAACCAAATGAATCAATAATGATGCAAATTTTTCAAGCTGCTGGTGGTGGTAACTTCACACTGTTAATCCTCATGTTTGGGGTCATGTTTTTGTTTTTGATTTTACCACAACAGCGTAGAGCAAAAAGAGAGCGTAAGTTTAAAAACGGACTCAAAAAAGGAGATCTAGTTGTGACCAAAGGCGGAATTCATGGGAAGGTTATTGAAGTAAACGACAGTAACGATACTTGTGTTATTGAAACCATGGCCGGTAAGGTAAAAATGGAACGCAGTCTTATTTCGCATGAGATGAGCAAGCAACGCACAACCACTGCAAAAAAATAATATCTAGTTTTTTTCTTTTATGTACAAACGTCTAATACGTCCCCTTCTTTTTCTTTTTGATCCAGAAGGTGTGCACTATTTTTCGTTTGCTGCCATACGCTTTTTGCACCGTGTTCCCTTTATGGGATCGCTTATTCGTGTTTTTTTTACTTCCAAAGACCCAGCCCTGGAGCGTGAGGTTTTTGGGCTTCGATTTCCAAACCCCGTGGGTTTAGCTGCAGGATTTGATAAAGACGCCAAGCTTTATCACGAACTTGCGAATTTTGGCTTTGGCTTTATCGAGATTGGAACAGTTACACCCAAACCGCAAGGCGGCAACCCTAAGCCACGTTTGTTTCGCCTAAAACAAGACAAAGGCATTATTAACCGCATGGGCTTTAACAACGAGGGGGTAGTAGCTGCCGCAAAACGTCTAAAGAAAAACAAAGGAGTGCTTATTGGTGGTAATATTGGCAAGAACAAAACCACACCCAACGATCAGGCACAAGACGATTACCTCATTTGTTTCGATGCCCTGTTTGATGTGGTGGATTATTTTGTGGTGAATGTGAGTTCGCCCAACACCCCCAACCTGCGGGACCTCCAAGAGAAAGAACCTTTGACCAAGCTGTTAAACGTTTTGCAAAAGCGCAACAGCGACAAGGCTTCACGCAAGCCCATACTGCTAAAAATAGCTCCTGATTTAAGCAATTCGCAATTGGATGATATTATTGATATCGTGGCAGACACCCATATTGACGGCGTTATTGCAACCAATACCACCCTGTCACGAGATGGATTAAATAGTAGCACCGAGCTAACCGAGCAAGCGGGTGGGTTAAGTGGAAAACCATTGACAAAACGCAGTACGGAAGTCATTTCATATTTGCACACACAAAGTAAGGCAGCTTTTCCTATTGTTGGGGTAGGGGGCATACACACGCCTGCTGATGTACAAGAAAAACTAGCTGCTGGCGCATCCTTGGTGCAGCTATATACAGGCTTTGTATACGAAGGACCTGCCGTGGTTAAGCGCATGAACCGCGCCATCAAGTAGCATATTTTTTCTTGAGGTATTGGCTAACAAAATACACCCGTTGTGCATTTTAGCACAAGTGTACACGGATATGTCTTTGAGTGAATTATACCCATTTCAATCGCAAAATTTTCTAGGACCGACAGAACCTAATCAATATGCAAAACGGGTAAATTAAATAATTTTGTGTCTTGATAATTCATTGTTTAACCCTAAATCAAAATTATGAACAATCTATTATGGACTATTATTATAGGAATAGTCGCTGGTTTCCTTGCTGGCAAAGTCATGAAAGGAAAAGGCTTTGGCCTCATTTTTAACTTATTGGTTGGTGTTGGCGGTGCCATTTTGGGCGGCTGGATCTTCGGTCAATTGGGAATTAGTATTGGCACTGGTCTTATCAGTACTTTAATCACTGCTTTTATTGGCGCAATTGTGCTTCTTTTTATCATTAATCTTGTAAAAAAAACATAATGAAACCTTATGGGATGGGCATGCCGATCCCTATTTTTTTATCCCCAAAACCAAGTGGTGTTTCACAATTTGTGAGGCGAATTTATTTAGCTGAAATCCATGCGCTGAATGGCAACACTTTTGTGCAAAGGGTAAAGATGTGAGTTAGTGTGTTTGGAAAATAAATCCGGCACTTGAAGTTTTGTGGTTTCAAGGCTGTTATTAGGTAGCTGAAATATTTTAGTATATTTATTGTTTGCCACATTGACCAAAAACACCCAAAAATGAAAACTTCAAACGCATATAACGCTCTTTTTATATTTCTGGTTCTATTTACATTTTCGTGTACTTCAGAACTGGGTCAAAACAAATTTCTTAAACCATGGACAGGCCCATATATGGGTACGCCTGCTTTTGACAAGATGCAAGTAGCAGATGTAAAACCTGCCATGCTAAAAGCCATGGAGCTTAACTTAGAAGAAATCGAAGCCATTGCATCAAACCCTGAAGCCCCAAACTTTGAAAACACCATTGAAGCCATGGAGCGCTCAGGAAAAGTTTTGGATCGCGCTTTTGCTTATTATGGGATTTTCAGCAGTAATATGTCTTCACCCGAATTTAGAGGAGTGCAAACCGAATTGGCACCGCTTTTTTCAGAGTTTCAATCCAAAATCACACAAAACAAGCAGCTTTTCAAGCGTATCAAAGCTGTTTATGAGGCTTCAAAAACCAAGCCACTTGAAGCTGATCAGCAGCGCGTAGTGGAGTTAACGTATCAGAGTTTTGCCATGAATGGTGCGGATTTGGACGACGAGAAAAAGAAGCGTTATGCAGCCATAAACAAAGAACTTTCGTCGCTCTACACCAAATTTTCAAATAACATTTTACATGATGAAGAAAACTACGTCACTTACCTTACGGAAAATCAGTTAGGGGGACTTCCAGATGATTTTGTCAAGTCTGCTGCTCGGATAGCTGAAGGAAAGGATCGGGCAGGAGCATATGCGGTTACCAATACACGTTCTTCGATGGATCCCTTTTTGACCTATTCAACCGAACGCGATTTACGCAAACAAGTTTGGACAAATTATTATGCGCGTGCCGATAATGGTGATGCATACGACAACAAAGAAATCATTGCGCAAATATTAAAACTTCGCAAAGAGCGTGTGGCGCTTTTGGGTTATGACAATTACGCCGCTTGGCGCCTGCAAAACCGAATGGCAAAGAACCCAGAGAATGCCATGGCGCTTATGGAAGCCGTTTGGCCTGCAGCCATTGCTCGTGTTGCCGAAGAGGTAGCCGATATGCAAGCTGTTGCAGATGCCAATAGAGATAACATTACTATAGCTCCTTGGGACTACCGTTTCTATGCAGAGAAAGTGCGCAAAGCTAAATATGATTTAGATTCAGATGAGGTAAAGCAATACCTGCAACTAGACAAACTAACGGATGCCATGCACTATGTTGCTGGTCGTTTGTTTGGCTATGCCTTTTCTCCCGTTCCCGAAGGATCGGTTCCTGTATTCCATGAGGATGTGAAGGTTTGGGAAGTAACCGACAAAGATTCGGGAGATCACATTGGATTGTGGTATTTAGATCCTTATGCAAGAGAAGGAAAGCGCTCAGGTGCTTGGGCAACTACCTACAGAAGCTTTTCAACCTTTGATGGAAAAACAAACGTGTTGGCATCCAACAATTCAAACTTTGTTAAACCCGCACCTGGCGAAGCCTTGCTCATATCTTGGGACGATGCCACTACCTTCTTTCACGAATTTGGTCATGCGTTGCATTTCTTTGCATCAGAAGTGAGGTACCCAACCCTAAACGGAGGGGTTAGAGACTATACCGAATTTCAATCGCAGCTACTAGAACGTTGGTTGTCCACAGACGACGTAATTGACCGGTTTTTGGTGCACCAAGAAACGGGTGCTCCCATGCCAAATGCATTGGTTGCAAAAATTAAAAAGGCAGCAACCTTTAATCAAGGTTTTGCTACAACCGAATACTTAGCCTCTGCACTAATGGACATGAAACTCCATCTGGCTGATCCGACCGATCTAGATGTAGGTGCGTTTGAGCGCGAAACATTGACTGCGTTTAACATGCCAAAAGAACTACCCATGCGTCACAGGACTCCGCATTTTGGCCATGTATTTTCTGGCGAAGGCTATGCTACGGCATATTACGGCTATATGTGGGCAGATGTGTTAACAGCCGATGCTTCCGAAGCATTTAGAGCGGCACCGGGCGGCTTTTATGATGAAGCCATGTCAGAAAAATTAGTTAAATATCTATTTGCGCCACGCAACTCCATTGACCCCGCTGAAGCATATAGGTTGTTTAGAGGCAGAGATGCTTCTATCGATGCTTTGATGCGCGCTAGGGGCTTCCCTGTAACGCAATAAAATATGTACAAAGCATGTTGAACAGCAAAATATTGCACTGTAATGTAATAAGCTTCACTGTTAGCTGAATTATTTTAGTATTTTCGATGGAAATTTATTTTTTATGGATGATTTGGCATATCGGTCAATAGCAGCATACGAGCAAGCAAAAGATCAGGCTTCAGCACAACCAGAAGCTTTTTGGGAAGCTATTGCGAATCAGTTCGAATGGCATCAAAAGTGGGATAAGACGCTGGAATATGATTTTCATAAACCAGAAGTTAAATGGTTTTTTGGAGGTAAATTAAACATTACCGAAAACTGCTTAGATCGCCATCTTAAAACGCAGCCCAATCAAACGGCAATTATTTTTGAGCCAAACGATCCAAAAGAAACTGCGCAACATATTTCATATGAGGAATTGCATAGCCGTGTTTGTCGCGTTGCTAATATGCTAAAGGCGCATGGCGCTAAAAAAGGTGACAGGATCTGCCTTTATATGCCTATGGTTCCAGAGCTGGCCATAACCGTGCTGGCCTGTGCCCGAATTGGTGCCATTCACTCTGTGGTATTTGCTGGTTTTTCTGCCGCTGCATTGGCAGCTAGAATAAACGACGCTGACTGCGCCATGTTGGTCACTGCCGACGGCGGATTCCGAGGCGCTAAAGTCACGCCATTAAAAGCCATTGCCGACGAAGCATTAACCCACTGTACAAGCATAAAAACGTCAATTGTACTTAAACGAACAGGCCAAGAAGTAGCTTGGAACGATATTGATGTTTGGTGGCACGAAGCATTAGCGGAAGTGGACGACCACTGTTCAGCTGAAATCATGGACAGCGAAGACCCTTTGTTTATTTTATATACCTCGGGCTCCACCGGAAAACCCAAAGGCATGGTGCATACATGTGGTGGATACATGGTTTATACCGCATACTCCTTTCAAAATGTATTTCAATATGAAAAAGGCGATGTTTATTGGTGTACTGCCGATATCGGTTGGATTACAGGACATTCTTATATCGTTTACGGTCCTTTGGCCGTAGGCGCAACCACGGTCATGTTTGAAGGCGTTCCTTCATATCCTGAATGTGATCGTTTTTGGGAAGTATGTGCCAAACACAAGGTCAATCAGTTTTATACGGCACCCACTGCCATACGTGCTTTGCAAAAGCACCCAGTAGACTTGGTCAGTAAACACGATTTGTCTACACTAAAAGTTTTAGGTTCTGTTGGAGAACCCATTAATGCAGAAGCTTGGCATTGGTATGACAACCACGTAGGTAAGAACAATTGTCCCATTGTGGATACGTGGTGGCAAACCGAAACGGGCGGTATTCTAATAAGTTCACTAGCGGGCGTAACGCCACAAAAACCCACCTATGCCACACTTCCCATGCCGGGTGTTCAAGCGGTTTTGTTGGACAACGAAGGCAATGAATTGGCTGATGAAAACGAAGGTATTTTAGCTATTAAATACCCATGGCCATCTATTGCCCGTACCATTTGGGGCGATCACGAGCGATATAAAAACGTTTATTTCAGTGCCTATCCTGGTTATTATTTTCCTGGCGATGGTGCCTTACGTGATGCGAAGGGCAATTACCGTATAACAGGTAGGGTTGATGATGTGGTGATTGTTTCTGGCCATAACCTTGGGACGGCACCTATTGAAAATGCACTCAACGAACATCCTAATGTTGTGGAAAGCGCCGTTGTTGGTTTTCCACATGATGTGAAAGGGAATGCGCTATATGCATTTGTTATAGCTAAAAACGTAGTAGCTGATCACGAAGCATTGATAGCAGCCTTGCGTGCTTTGGTGGCTCAAACCATTGGGCCTATAGCCAAGCCTGACCGTATTCAAGTGGTAAGCGGACTTCCAAAAACGCGAAGTGGTAAAATCATGCGTCGCATATTGCGCAAACTTGCCGCAGGCGAATACGACCAACTTGGTGATGTTTCTACTTTGTTAAACCCAGAAGTGGTGGAAGAGATTAAGCGAAATAGCTAAACTTCTCTCCGTTTTTGATAGTTTGTAGTGTTTCGTATATCAGTTTGATTACGTTCTCCACATCTTCTTGGTGTACCATTTCTACGGTGGTGTGCATGTATTTAAGCGGTAATGAGATCAATGCTGAGGGAACACCGCCATTGCTATAAGCAAAAGCATCTGTATCGGTACCAGTATACCTTGAGGAAGCCAAACGCTGGAACGGAATCTTTTTTTCTTCAGCCGTATCGATAATGCGATCACGCAATAACTGCTGAACGGCAGGTGCGTAAGAGATAACAGGCCCTTTTCCAATCGTATTGTCCCCTTGTTTTTTTGGATCAATCATGGGTGTGGAGGTATCGTGACAAACGTCTGTTACGATAGCTACGTCTGGTTTGATGGTCTGTGTGATCATCTCAGCACCACGCAGTCCAATTTCCTCTTGAACCGAATTGGTTACATATAGCCCAAAAGGTAGTTCAACCTTGCTCTCTTTTAGCAAGCGTGCTACTTCCGCAATCATAAAGCCGCCTATGCGGTTGTCAAGGGCACGGCACACAAATTTATTTTTGTTCAATACTTGAAAAGTGTCTGGATATGTAATCACACAACCCACATGGATGCCCATTTTTTCTACTTCTTCTTTCTTAGAAGCACCAACATCAATGGTAATGTTTTCAAGCTTAGGCGTTTCTTCCTTTCCAGCCATGCGCGTGTGAATAGCAGGCCAACCAAACACCCCTTTTACGATGCCTTTCTTTGTGTGGATGTTAACCCATTTAGACGGTGCAATCATATGGTCGCTACCCCCGTTTCTAATCACAGAGATTAACCCCTTGTCGGATATATAGTTAACATACCAAGAGATTTCGTCTGAATGCGCTTCAATCACTACTTTGAATGGTGCTTTTGGATTGATAACACCAACCGCAGTACCGTAGGTATCGGTGATAAATTCGTCAACGTAGGGCTTTAGATAGTCCATCCAAATTTTTTGGCTTTCCCATTCGTATCCAGTAGGAGCAGGGTTGTTGAGGTATTGTTTTAGAAATGCGTGCGATTTTTTGTTTAAAATACGATTCATTGCGGTTTTTTATTTAAGTGTGCTAAATTACGACATATAGGTAAAACAATCTTATTACTTTTGAATGCATGAACAAACTCGTGTATGTAGGCGTTATAATGTTGGCTTGCAGTCTATACGGACAGCAGAAACAACCCATATTTATAGTAGCGGGCGATACGTTGACCAATCCCTATGTTGATTTAAGTGAAGTTGTGGTGCTTCCAAGCATTAAATTTAAAAGTTATGACGACTATATTGCCTATTATCGGTTGCAAAGACGCACCATAAAAGTCTATCCTTATGCCCAACTTGCAGCAGAACGCCTGACGGTTTTGAACCAACGACTGGCCAATATCAAACGCAAACGCGCCAAAAAACGCTATGTAAAACAAGTTGAGCGTTACTTAGAAGGTGAATTTAAGGACGAATTGAAGAAGCTCACGCGTTCGGAAGGGCGAATTTTAATCAAGCTAATTTATAGGGAAACGGGTTTTACTGCCCACGCATTGATAAAAAAACTACGTAATGGATGGCGTGCTTTTATCTATCAAACCACGGCAAAAATGTTTGATATAAATTTGAAAACTGCCTATAATCCCACTGAGGTTGAGGAAGATGCGTTAATAGAGTATACACTACAAAAAGCCTTTGCTGAAGGTGTGTTAAAACCCGGAGATAAAAAAAAGTAAATAAATTTAGTCAGTGAGGATAAAAGGGTTGTATATTTGCAATCCGCAAAAAAGCTGCGAACCACACTCAAAAATAATTTTGATTTTTTTTTCGTTGTGGGGTTGTGTAAACCGAAAAGCAGCGTATATTTGCAACCGCTTTCAAAAAGAGCAAATTTAAAAGTTCATTGAATTATTGAGAATGACAG
>MDSV01128487.1_pt1 | contig 14671 bp, 14 predicted proteins | sample 810851 | NCBI WGS metagenome assembly MDSV01 (sample SAMN05326640, study PRJNA326480) | marine metagenome | isolation source: seawater | place: Atlantic Ocean: North East | collected 2012 | reverse complement strand
AGCTTTTCATCAACTTTAATAGAAGAGTGCTTGAAATTAAATATACCAGTTCTACAATTTGGCGAAACAAATAGATATATTCATATAGATAAAAATTTTAATAATATAATTTCCACTACAGACTATAAAAATCTTAAATTTAATATTATTAATATATTAGAAAGAAATAATAAAATACAAGATAACAATTTATCGAATAATTTAATTTGGAATAATAGTAATATGAAGATAAATAATTTTATAAATAAGATTTTAAATGATTAATAAAAATGAAATTATTGTACATTTTCACATTGGTAAAACGGGAGGAATTTCGTTAAAGCATATATTAAAACGCAAATTCAAAAATAAATTAATAAACTTAACAATAAATAAGATACATGCTGGGAAAAATGAATTCTATCTTTATCAAGATTTTATTAAGAATATTAATAAATTAGAATTTGAATGCATTACAGGTCATATTCCCTTTGGAATTCATAAATATATCCATAAAAAAACAAATTATATGACAATTTTAAGAAATCCTATCAAAAGAGTAATATCTGATTATAATTATGTAATTAATGAATATGAACACCCTTTAAATAAATATTTTTTATCACAAAATCCAATTTCCTTTGAAGACTACATTGAATTAGATATTACAAAGAAAACTAATGTATTGCCACCAGAAATATACGTAGGTTCAGCTATTCACAATTTGCAGTCAAGATCAATTAGTGGTGAAATATTTAATAGTCTTAATAATTTTGAAAATAAAAAATTTAATTTAAATACAGCATTTACAAATATCGAAGAACATTTTTTTTTAGTGGGTTTATTAGAGTATTTTGATCAATTTTTATTTATATTGAAAGAAAAGTATAATTGGAAAATTAAAGATATAATAAGTATAAAAAGTAATACATCAAAAAATACTATTAAGTTCAGCAAACTTGATAAAAATACTATAAAAAAAATAAGTTTATTAAACTCTGATGATGTTGCTTTATATGAAAAAATGAAAATTAATTTTGAAAGAAAATATAAAAAATTTTCGATGAACAAGAAATTTTTTATTTATAAAAATTTAAACAAAGCTTACAATACTATTAATAAATATAGGTTCTTTTAAATGAATATAAAAAATAATATTAAGGAGATAACAATCTGTACAGTATGTACAAATGATGAAGTATTAATCCAAAAAAATATTGAGTTATTTTCTAAACTTAATAAAAAAATCAATATTAAGTGGGTTATTTGTATAAATAAGAAATTAAAAGATAATAAAATATTTGCAGACTATGGTTCATCAATAAAATATGTAGAGGGAATTGAAAAGGAACATATTGGTTCAATAGCTTTACATCATTCAATTGGTTTAAATTCAACTTTAAAATTTATTGATTCTAGATTTGTGATTTTTATTGACCCTGATTTTTTTATACTTAGAAATAATTTTCTTGAAGATATAACAAAATACATAGTTAGTAATAAATTAAGTTTTATTGGTGTTCCATGGCATCCTAAATGGAACAGAAAATACAGATATTTTCCATGTTCCCATTGTTTAGTTGTTGATACAAAAAATATAAATAAGGAATTTTTTGATTTTAGACCTATAAATATAGTATGGGATAAAAAATATTCCTATTACAATAGTTTTATAAATAAAAATAAAAGTTTAATTTCAAATATTTTTAATAGAATTTTAAAATATAATAATTTTCTTTATTATAATTTTATTGATAGGAAAAATAATTGTTTTGATGGTGATACCTCACATAGAATATTTGTTAATTTGAATAATAGCAAATTTAAGTATGAGTGTTTTAATCCATGTTTTAATATTAAAAATGATTGGCTAATTCCATTGAATTGGAAAATCAACAATCTGATTGAAAAAATTTTACCAGAAAGATATTGTTTTTTTCCTAAAAATAAAAAATCTATTGTCTTTAATTCAAAATTTGGTGATTATTTGTCAAATTTATCATATGAAGGTTTTTTTTGGAATAATGATATTTTAGGCTTTCACATAAGAGGTCATCCAAAAAGAATGGTTAAAGTGAGAGATAAAATTAAAGAAGCTGAAAATGTAGATATTATTTTTACTAAATTTAATGAAAAAAACTATAAAGAGTAAGTATTTAGCACTAATATATTTTTAATTTTTTAAATATTAATGATAATATAATATTAGTTGATTATTTATAATCAATTAAATATACATTAAATTTAAAGATTATTAATAACAAAAAGATATATTTTGAATATTAAATTATCAGCTAATTAGGATTATTTATTAAATGAAAATTTTTATCACTGGAGTTACAGGTTTTTTGGGAAGAAGCTTAGCAGTAAAGATGTTAGAATTAGGTCATACAGTATATGGAAATGATAATTTTGTTGGAAGTGATAAAGAAAATTTAATCAAAGATATTAATTTTTTTGAGGTAGATTGTCTGGATTTTGACTCAATGGTTAAGGCAACTAAAGGATGTGAAATATTATATCATGCTGCTGCAACTGCGCATGAAGGTTTGTCAGTGTTTTCACCAAATTTTATAACTAAAAATATTTATCAAGCCTCTGTATCAACTTTTACCGCAGCAATTAAAAATAACTTTAAGAAAATTGTTTTTTGTTCATCGATGGCTAGATATGGCTCCCAGAAATTTCCTTTTACGGAAGATATGCAAACTAAACCTCAAGATCCATATGGTATTGCCAAAGTAGCTTCTGAAGATACACTAAAACTTTTATCTGATGTTCATGATATAGATTATAATATTGCAGTACCACACAATATTGTGGGCCCATATCAAAAATATGATGATCCATTTAGAAATGTAATGTCGATATTTATTAATAGAAATCTTATGAAAAAACCTGCAATTATTTATGGTGATGGTGCACAAGAAAGATGTTTTTCATATATTGATGACGTAGTTGAATGTTTAGAGAAAATGGCTCTTGATGAAAAGATTTCTAAGGAAATAATAAATATAGGACCAGATGAACAAACTATATCTATTTTAAAATTAGCTCAACTAGTCGCTAACGCTACAGGATATAATGGAGAGCCAATATTTGTTAAAGATAGACCAAAAGAAGTTAAGTTTGCATCTTGTAGTTCAAACAAAGCAAGAAAATTATTAGATTATAAAACTAAAACTAGTTTAGAAAAAGCAGTCATTAAAACAACAGAATTCATAAAGAAAAGAGGGGCTAGGGATTTTAATTATCACTTACCACTTGAAATATTAAATTCTAAGACTCCTGAAACATGGTCAAAAAAATTAATATAAAATCTAAATATAAATTTTATTAAATATTAATGATTACAAATGAAAGTCATAAATTAAATACAGATAATCATATAAAATTTTCTATAATTATATGTTGTTATAATTCTGAAGAATATATCGAAGAAACTATAAATAGCATAATTAATCAGACTTATCAAAATTGGGAAATTGTAATTATTGATGATGGCTCTTCTGATGGCACAAGAAAAATAATACAAAAATATATAGAAAAAAAATTACCAATTAATTACTTTTTCCAAGAAAATAAAGGTTTTGCATCTGCAAGAAATAAAGGATTAGAATTATGCAAAAATGAATGGATAGTTTTAATAGATCATGATGATATTTGTGTTGAAGAGAGATTAGAAATTCAGAAAAATGAAATTATTGATAATCCATTTTGTAGTCTTTTTTTTGGAGATGCATTATATTTTGATAATTTATCTCAATTTAGTAAATTTAAAAATTTAGAAAAAAAAGATAATTTTAAACCCTACAAAATAAATCTTTCTAAAATAAATGCCAGAAATAACTTAATTATTCATGGCTGTTTCATTGTTTCTTCTACTGTTGTTTTTCATAAGAATACCATAATTGAAATTGGCAACTTCAATACAAAATATAAAATTGTATCTGATTATGACTTCTTTTTACGGTTATCAAAGAAATACAATATCTACTGTAGCAAAAAAATTATTTCTAAATGGAGAATTCATCAAAATCAAACAACAAATAAAAAGATATTAATGTATTATAGTGAATTAAGTAATATATTAGTAAATTTATTATATAGTGAAGATGTTAAATTTAAATTAAAAATGATTATTTTTTATAAATTATTAAAAAATTACTGTAAAACAATATTTATTATAATTAAAAATGTTAAAAAATAAAAATGTATTAGTAACCGGCGGTGCTGGATTTATAGGTAGTCACTTAGTAGATAAACTAGTAAGCCAAAATAATGAAGTAATTGTATTAGACAATCTATTAAGGGGAAATAAAATAGATATACAAACTAATAAAAATATTAATTTTATCAATGGAGATATTAGGGATTTTGAGACTGTAATTAAAGCTACCAAAAATGTAGATATTATATTCCATTTAGCTGCCTATTTAGGAGTTGATGATGTTGCTAAAAATCCAATAGAAACTATGGAAGTTGAGACTATAGGTACTCAAAATTTAGTAAAAGCCTCAATAAAAAATTCTATAAATAAGATTATTTATACATCAACTAGTGGTGTTTATGGCAAAAATGAAATCAATGATGCAGTTAATGAAGATTATCAGGTTGCTCCATCTTCTAGCTATGCAATAGCTAAAAGATTTAATGAAATATATTTAAAATCAATTACATCAAAATATAGTATTGAGACATTTTCACTTAGATATTTTAATGTATATGGGCCAAGACAGGATAATAGAATGGTCGTTCCAAGATTTTTTGAACAAGCAATAAATAATCAGCCTATCAAAGTATACGGTGATGGAAAACAAACAAGGGATTTTACTTTTATTGACGATACAATTAATGCTACAATCTTAATTTCTGAAAAATGTAAAAAAAATGAGACATTTAATATTGCTAGAGGTTCTGATACTTCAATGAATCAACTTGCGCAATCAATTATAAAAATTACTAACTCTAAATCTGAAATAATACATATTGAAGCTCCATTTCTTAGATATGACTTCGATGTTGAAAAAAGATGGGGGGACAGCTCTAAATTATTTAAATTTACAAATTTTAGACCAAAAATTGATCTTGAAGAAGGACTAACTAAAATTTATTCAAAAATTAATTCATGAAAAAATTTACAATAATTATACCAGTAAAAAATGAAGAAAAAAATATTCCAATATTAATTCAAAAAATTCAAGAACAAAAAATTGATTATGAATATGAAATATTATTTATTAATGATGGTAGTACAGATAATACATGGAAAGTAATAAAAAATATAAACTACGAAAATGATAAGATAAAAGGCATTTCATTTAGTAAAAATTTTGGACACCAAATAGCATTATCTGCTGGAATTGATAATTGCAATTCTGATTTTCTGATAATGATGGACGGTGATTTACAACATCCACCTAAATACATTAATGAAATGATTGAAAAGTATAAAAAAGGGTACGATGTTGTGCAAATGGTTAAATCAAATCAGGGAAAAAGATCAATAATCCAAAAAATCAGCTCAAGTTTATTTTATTTTATTTTTTCAAAAATTTCTAATATTAATATCTCAAGTAATGTTTCTGATTTTAGACTAATTTCAAAAAAAGTAATAGATGTACTTAAAAATATTAAAGAAAAAGAAAGATTTATAAGAGGTCTTGTTAGTTGGATTGGATTTAATTATGTAGAAATAAGCTATAATGTAGATGAAAGAAAATTTGGTTTTTCAAAATATAATATTTTTGCATTATCTAAATTAGCATCATTTGGAATTTTTGGTTTTTCTACTTTTCCATTAAAGCTATCATTATACATAGGTTATTTATTTGCTCTTTTTTCATTCTGTTATGGCTTCTTTGCTATTATAAAAAGATTTGTTTCACCAGAAAGTATACCAGTAGGATATACAGATCTAATTGTATTTATAACATTTATTGGAGGATTAATTCTAATATTTTTGGGTATTTTAGGGGCATACTTATCTAAGATATTTGAAGAAGTAAGAAACAGACCGATATATATAATAGATGAAAAATTATTGTAATATCTGTAATTCTTCTAATAATATAAATATTTATAGGGGGATAATTAAATGCAAAACATGTACTCATTGTTTTGCAGATATATCAATAGATCATTATGAATTAAAAAAAATATATAAAAAAAATTATTTTTTTGGAGAAGAGTATTTAAATTACCAAAATGACAAAAATATAATAATTAAAAATTTTAATTTAAGACTAAATAAATTAAAAAAATATTTTAATTTTAACGACAAATCATTATTGGAAATAGGATCAGCCTATGGATATTTTTTAGATTTGATTAAAAATGATTTCAAACATGTTTCTGGTGTTGAAATATCTGAAGATTGTTTGAATTTTTGTGCAGAAAATTATAATTTTAAAACATATGATTTCCTTGAATTTGAAAATAAATTAAATAACAAATATGATATTTTTTGTTTATGGGATGTAATAGAACACCTTCAAGATCCAAATAAATATTTGAATAAAATCAATGAGTTATCAAATAAAGGGGCTATCATTACACTAACTACAGGGAATATAGAAAGTATGAATGCTAAAATATTTAAGGAAAATTGGCGTTTAATTCATCCACCTACACATCTACATTATTTTTCTCCTAAATCAATAGAGGAAATTTTAAATAGAAATAATTTTAAAATAATACATTTCGAGCACTGTGGGTATTATAGATCTATAGATTTTATATTATATAAATTAAAATTAAAAAAATATTTTAATTTTTTTTTAAAAAATTCTAAAATCAAATTACCCAGTTTATATTTAAATATGTATGACATTATGTATGTAATTGCTCAGAAAATTTAAATGGAAAAAAATAAGTTTATAAATTTTAATTTTATTTTAGTTTTATTAAATATATTTTATCATTTTATTCCCTTTGAAAGAAAATCATTATCACCAGATGATTACTCGTTATTGGTATATGAAAGGGTTAATACTAATTATTTTTTTAATTTCTTTGAAAGACCTATTCAATTTTATTATCTAGATTTACAATATTTAATTACTAATGATAATGCTTTTTTAGGATTAATCATTTTATTTCTATCATCATCTATTTTGATTATTGTAGTAAATTATTTCTTAAATACTTTATTAAAAGATAATAATATTTCTTTTTTGATTTCTCTTTTGTATTTAGTTTTTTATACAAAAACAGGTATTTATAATAACTTAATTAATGCCCATATAATTTTAGTATCAATATTATATTTGTTATCATTCACTTTTTTTATTAAATATACTAAAAACAAAAAAAATATTTATTTTTTTACATCTATTTTTTTGTATTTAATATCAATATTTTGGTATGAAATTGGAATATTTCTTCCGTTAATTTTCTTACTATTCAAAAAATCATCTTTAAAGATAATTTTTAGTTATTTTTTTGTAACTATTATTTATTTAACGTACAGAATAATCGGATTATTATTTTTTAATGAAACTAATGATAATCACAGCTCTTTTAGTCTTGATCAAATTATAAACGCTTTTTATTCGTTTATTAATTTATATGCAGGAAGATCAGCATTTAGAACATTCATTTATGGTATTTATCAATATTTTAAAATTCCTTTTTATTTATTAATTATATTTATAATATGTAATTCAATAATTATTTATTTTTTATATAATTTTTTAAATAAATTAGATTCATATAAAAAATCCAAAATTTTAGATAAAAGGTTATATTTAATTTTGTTAATTTCATTTCTTATTTTTTCTATCCCTAATATTTTGCATGGTTCATTGGGTGATAGACACACTATTATTATCAATATTAGTGTGATATCTATTGCATTTTTATATTTAATCAAATTTAAAAATTTTTTTAAAATATCTTACTTATTAACTTTCTTGATATTATCAATTGTATCACAAGGTAATTCATGGTCTCATACTGTATCAACTAGAATAAACTCAAGTGTTTATGATTTTATCAATAACAACAAACAAGAGATATCAAAAAGTAATTTCATAATATTTGATAAGCTATCATTTAAAAAAAATATACACCATGAATTAATTTATAATAAAAATAATTTATTAAATACATATTTTGGTGCTCAGGTATTTGAAGATTGGGGCATTAATGGTATGATAGTAAAATCATTAAATAATGGTGAAAAAAATAAAATTTTAATACTTAAAGATGAGTATAATATGGAAAATAATAATATGAACTTTATCTATAATGAAAAAAAATATTCAATCCCCTTAAATGAAATATTTATAATAAATTATGATAGTGTATATAAAAATGGATTTCTAAATGGGATTACAAAAAAATGAATATATTAATAACAGGTGGATCTGGCTTTCTTGGAAGAAATTTAGGGAAAAAACTTTCAAATAAAAATAAAGTATTTCTTGGCTCTAGAAATAATAATATAAATAGACAAGTAGAAGAAATAACTCATTTAGAAACATTACCTCTTGATGTTACTAATATTAACTCTGTAAAAGATGTTATTAATTATTCTAAGCCAGAAATTATAATACATGCAGCAGCAACTAAGTATGTTGACTTATCTGAAAAAAATCCAAATGAATGTATAGATACAAATGTCTTAGGTTCTCAAAATATTGCACGAGTTGCAATTGACAAAAATATTAAATCTGTAATTGGAATTTCAACAGATAAAGCTTCTCCTCCTTGTACAAATATTTATGGAATTTCTAAGTCTATTATGGAGAAACTTTTTTGTAATCTTGCAAATAATCATAAAACTAAATTTGTTTGTGTAAGATTTGGTAATATAGTTTGGTCAACTGGTTCAATATTTCCTCTTTGGAACGATATGATGATAAAAAATAATAAAATATATTCCACTGGACCAGAAATGAGACGATTTTTCTTTACAGTGGATGACGCTTCAGAATTAGTTATTTCAGCGATTAAAAATAAAAATTTTTTGAATGGAAAAATATTGATACCAGAGATGAAATCAGCTCAAATTGAAGATATTTTAATAGAATGGTGTAAAATATACAAAACAAAATGGGTTAAATCAAAAGGAAGAAAGGGTGATAAAATTGATGAAAATTTAGTTAGTGAATCAGAAATTAAAAATGCACAATATTATAATATTAAAAATAAAAAATATATTGTGTTAGATTTTAAATCCAAAAATCAAAAAGATATAAGGAAAGAAATTAATAGTAAGAACGCAAAAAAATTAGGCAGTTCAGAAATTCGAAAATTAATATTATCTTATAAGAATAATGTTTAATCATGTGATTATTATGGCAGCTGGTAAAGGCAAAAGAATGCGACCTTTAACAAATAAAATACCTAAAGCTATGGCGCCAGTTAAGGGATCAACTTTAATCGAATCAAGAATTAAACAAATTTCAAGGCATATTAAAAATATACATATTACTGTTGGATATAAAGGTCCAATTTTAGCTAGTTATGCCATAAATCTAAATGTTAGTAGTGTGTTTAATACTAATAATAAGGGGAATTCTTGGTGGCTGTACAACACATTACTATCTAAGATCAATGAACCAATACTTGTGTTAACTTGTGATAATATTTTTACAGTTAGCTATAAAAGAATTTTTCAAGAATATTATGATTTAAATAAACCAGCATGTATGATTGTTCCTGTTAAACCTATTAAAAATATGGGAGGAGATTACATTCATCATTCAAATAATTTAATCACTGATATTTCTAGAAAAAATAAAAGTGATTTATATTGTTCAGGTATTCAAATTATAAATCCATATAAAATTAATAAAATCACTAATATTGAAAATAATTTTATGAAAGTCTGGCATCAATTAATAAAGTTAAAACAAATCAAACGATCAAAATATATATTAAAAAAATGGTATGCTGTTGATAATTTACTTCAATTAAAAACAATTAATATATAAATATTGTGCCGATTAAAATCTCAGTTGTTGTTCCAACATTAAATGAGGAAATAAATATTGCCAAATTTCTAGATAGTTTACTTAATCAAACTAGGAAGCCTGATGAAATTATTATTAGTGATGGTGGATCTATTGATAAAACTGTATTTATTATAAATAATTATATTAAAAAAAATAATATTATAAAAATAGTATCAAGGGATGGCAAATGCAGAGGATCAGGAAGAAATTCAGGGATTAAAAAGTCAAATAATGAATATATTGCTCTTATTGATGCTGGGACTTTACCACACAAAAATTGGTTAGAGCAGCTAAGTTATACTTTGGAAAATAATATTAAAGCTGACTGCGTTTATGGTGCTGTTATTCCTCATTTAGATTCTACTTTTGCTGAATGTCTGAGTGCATTTGCTATTGGAAAAAATAGATATGATGGTAAAATATTACACAGTGTTTCTTCTATATTAATCTCAAAAAAATTATGGTTGCAAACTGGTAAATTTCCAGAAAGCAAGAACAATGAATTTGTTGTAGAAGATTTAATATTTATAGAAAATATTAAAAAAAGTAGTTTTATTCAAGTAACAAATAAAAAGGCTATAGTTGAATGGATATTGCCAAAAACCTATAAAGGAGTTTTTAGTAAATATTTTAATTATTTTTATGGGGGTTTATTTACTGGACATGCAAAAAAACTTTCAACAATTAGAAATTTGATTATCTATTTATTTTTATTAATATTTGGAATATTTTTTAATTATCTTTTTCTCTTTATTTTGTTGATTAATCATTTATTTAGATCTTATACATATTTTATTAATTCATTTTGGATAAATAAAAAGTATGGTATTTCATTTATAACTAAGTTTATAGTTACAAGTTTCTTACTTATTGTTATAGACTTAGCAACATATAGTGCTTTACTAACTTATACGTTAAGGTTTAAATGGATAAAATTTCAGTCATAATTCCATCATTTCAGTCTTCTAATTATATTATTGAAACTCTCAAAGCACTAGATCAGCAAACGGTTCTACCTGATGAGGTTATAATAGTTGATGAAGATTTAGATAAATCATTGTCAGAAATCTTAAATAAATTAGAATTTAAAGTTAACATTAATCATATTAAATACAGTGGTAAATCATTCCCACCAAATAAAAGAAACCATGGTGTTTTAAATGCAAAAAATGAAATTTTAGCATTCTTAGATATTAAAACTATTCCAAAAAATAATTGGATCGAAGAGGGACTAAAATTAATAAAAAGTGGTGAGGGTAAAATTGTATTTGGTTCGACTTACTATGATTATAAATCAAAATTTCAAAAAATTGTATTTTTATGTACTTATGGTTATAAAAGATATGAAACTCTACCAGGGACAATAATTACAAAAAAAAATTTTATCAAAGTTGGTTATTTCATTGAAAATGTAAGAGCAGGTGATGATATTGAATGGAGGGTAAGAGCTAAAACAAAAATAAAATGCTTTTCATTGAATAAAAACGGTTTTTTAAATTATAAATCACTTCCTAAAAATATCATTGAACTTCAGAATAAATACATAACATATTCTTTCTACAATGCTTTTGTAAATGTTCAGCAAAATATAAAAAATATTTATCTTATAATTTTTTTAGCCTTGTCATTCATTATAATACCCAAATGGAATTATATAATTGGTAATTGGATGATGAGCCCTTTTTATATTCCAAACGTTACAAAAAAATATATTTTGATAGTTCTTATAAGTTATATAATCTTGATTATTTTTTCAATTTTTAGAAAAAATTTTAATTTTAAGTTTTTTAATATATTTTATTCATATTATACTTTATTTTTAGTTTTTTTATCAGTATTTTATTGGAATGATAAAATAGCAAATTGGGCCGAAGAATCTATTTGGTATATACCCCATATAACTAAAATATTCGTTGCTACTATTATTCTTATTTCAGTTGTTTATAGAGGAATGATTAGACCTTATTTAAATAATGTTAAATTAAAAGATTTACTACCATTAAACTGGCTTTTGAGCGGCATCTTGGGATTATACATTGATATTTTAAAAGCCCCATTTTATTTATTGGGTGGAATATTATATCCAATATTAAAAAAAAAATAATTTTATGAAAAAGAAAGTTATATTTATTTCCTTTGATGGAATTCTCGATAACTTAGGAAAATCACAAATTACATCATATCTATTTAAATTGAATAATTATTATAAAATAACATTAGTTTCTTTAGAGAATAAAAATAAAACAAAAGAAGAATTTATTAATATTAAAAGAAAATATACTAATCTTAATATTGATTGGATAAAACTAAATTTTTCAAAAATTCCAATTTTGGGTTTTTTTATAAATTTTAGTAAAATTTTTTTTATTATTTTATTTCTTATTGTTTTTAAAAAAATTAAATATTTTCATTGCAGAAGTTTAATGCCGTCAATAATATGTTATTATTTAAACTTATTTTTTAAAATTCAATACTTATTTGATATGCGAGGTTTTTGGATAGATGAGAAAAGTGATAGAAAAAATTTAAGTAAAAATAATATTTCTTATAAATATATTAAATATCTTGAAAATAAAATTCTTCAAAATTCTTCACAAATTATTTCATTAACTAATCAAGCTAAAGGTATTATACAAATAAAAAATAGAATTGATAAAGAAAAAATACATGTAATACCAACTTGTGCTGATATGGAGAAATTTCATAGAAATAAAAAATTAAATAATAAAAATGATTTAATATTTTGTTACTTAGGTACAATTGATGGAGCCTACGATTTAGAAATTGTTTTAAATTATTTTAATAAATTAAACCAGGAATATAATAACTCGTATTTAAAAATTTTAACCAATCAACAATTTAAATTAAAAAAAATATTACATAAATACAACAAAAATAAAAATATTACTTTTAATTCTGTAAATAATGAAAAAATAGTTAATTATCTTAATGACGTAGATTTTGGAATCTTTTATTTGAAAGATAACTACTCAATAAAAGCATCATTTCCAACAAAAATATCTGAATATTTATCGCTAGGAATACCAATAATTACTAATCCATATAATTTAGATGTTATAAAAATAATTGAACAAAATAAAATTGGAATTTTAATTGATTTTCATAAGTTAGAAATTAATAATGATCTAAAGAAATATTTAGAAATTAAAAATAACTATCCTAAAATATCCAAAGAATGCGTACTTTATTGTAAAAATAATTTATCTTTAGATGTGGGTGTAGAAAAGTATATTCAAGTTTATAAAAAAGCTTTTATTTAATCCTTATATGAAAACAATTTTCTTTAATATTATGATTAATCATTTTTAAATTATTTTTAAAAAGAAACTTTATGACTTCCTTATATGATTTAGGATTATCATATTTTGCATATAATCCATCAAGTGTATCTAGCTTTGCCCATTCTTCAAGCTGCTTATCATTTAAATTAATCCTATTCTTGTAATCCCAAATGGGAACAATTGAATCAGAAATAAAATTTGATCTAGTTATATCTTTTATATATCTTTTAATTTTTAATAGCGATGTAATATTCTTATCTAAAAAACTATCCATTAAATTATAACTCACTAAATTTTGAAATAACGGTCTCCAAAAAAAATATTTTGGATGTAAATATCTAAGTTTTGGTTTTGGGTATATGTCAAAAAAAATATCACCATTATCTTTTAAAAAAGTCCGCATTTTTAAAAGTGATAAAAAGGGATCAGGAGTGTGTTGAAGTACCCCCCTGCAAATAACAACATCAAACTTTTCATTCGGAACTAGTTTTGTAAAATCAGCCTTAACAAGTAAAAGGTTGTCTGAGTTTTTCTCAACATTAAAGAATATTGCTGAAGACATATCTACAGAAACACATAATTTAGCATATTTAATAATATGTTCAGTAAATCTGCCTGCACCACAACCTAATTCTAAAACTTTTTTATCTTTTATAATTGTTATATTGTTAAATAAAATTCTTTTAATAAAATCTTCTGATATATTAAAATTATTCTTTTTATCTACTTGGACAAAATTATATTTTTTCCACTGTTTCCCAAAATTCTCAGTATAATTATCTTCTATGTCAATTATGTGAACACCATTACTTACATTATACTTATTTTTAAAATATTCTTCTATCATTAAAATTTAGTTAATTTATAATATTAATTATAATAATTGGCATTATACATTTTTATTTTATAAAAACAAAAAATATGTGTGGTTTTACAGGATGTATCTTTAATAATAATATTAATTTTGATTTCAATCATTTTCAGAATATCAATAATTTATTATCACATAGAGGACCAGATAATTCATCTGCTTTAAATTTAGAAAATGGTAAACAAAGTATATATTTAGGGTTTAATAGACTTTCAATACGTGATTTATCTTCAAATGGTAATCAGCCAATGTTTTCTAAAAATCAACAATATGTCATTCTTTTTAATGGGGAAATATATAATCACATTGAATTAATAAAGGACTTAAACAATTCTAATTTTCATTTTACAAGTTCCTCTGATACTGAAGTTTTATTAGAGTATTTTGTTAAGAATGGCCCAAGTCATTTAGATAAAGTTGAAGGAATGTACGCCTTTGCTATATACGATATAAAAAATAAAATATTTCATTTAGTAAGAGATAGAGTAGGGGAAAAACCTCTATATTTATATTTTAATAAAAATTGTTTTGGATTTTCTTCAGATTTAAAAACAATT